>ERZ856578.1537-NODE-1537-length-42922-cov-11.297608_pt1 | contig 42922 bp, 30 predicted proteins | sample MGYA00514384_ERZ856578 | MGnify/ENA primary metagenome ERZ856578 (study PRJEB29103, sample SAMN06111958) | human gut metagenome | biome: human gut; feature: ankylosing spondylitis patient; material: healthy_person | host: Homo sapiens | place: China:Hangzhou...
ATATGTATTTCCATAAATAATAATTATTCGATGTACTAATTGCCATGTGCCGGTTCTATATTCTCAGAACCCCTTTTTGCAGGCCGAATTCACGCCAGCGGCTGATCGGGCGGCCATCCGCAGCGGTTCCGGAACTGTTTTCCTCCAGATTCATCAGATAATCGATGTAAGCAGCGATCATAGCGATATTCTCCGTTTCCGTACCTCCGGTTTCAACCGGATGCTGTAATTGCTCCGCATGTTTCTCTATAAAGGAAGTATCATATTTCCCTTTCACGAAATCGGAAGAATCCATGATACGGCGCAAATAGCTGATATTGGTTTTCAGACCGGTGATCTTGTATTCATGCAACACACGACGCATCCGTTCGATAGCATACTGCCGCGTAGTAGCCCATACGATCAGCTTTCCGATCATCGGGTCATAATAAACAGGTATTTCATACCCTTCATACACATAACTGTCTACACGAACGCCGATACCGTTGGGCTCGGTCAGTTGGCGTATGACACCGGGCGAAGGCATAAAACCGGCATCGGTATCTTCGGCGCAGATACGGCATTCGATGGCATGGCCGCGCTGCACAATATCTTCCTGGCGGATGTGAAGCTGCTCGTTATTCGCCACCCTGATCTGCTCTTTTACAAGATCGACACCCAAGACCTCTTCCGTTATAGGATGTTCCACCTGCAGGCGGGTATTCATTTCCAGAAAATAAAAATTCCGGTGTTTATCTACCAGAAACTCGATAGTGCCTGCACCGGAATAATTCACAGCTTTCGCCGCTGCAACCGCTTTCTCTCCCATATTCATTCTCAACTCCGATGTAATAAAGGGAGAAGGGCTTTCTTCCACGATCTTCTGGTTACGGCGCTGAACCGAACATTCACGTTCGCACAGCTGGATCACATTTCCGTGATTATCACCTAATATCTGAAATTCGATATGATGCGGCTCTTCCACAAATTTTTCCAGGTAAACCGTATCATCCCCAAAAGAAGAAAGCGATTCCGACCGGGCGGAGTTATAAGCTTCCTCCACCTCTTCTTCCTTGTGGATCAATCGCATGCCTTTTCCACCACCGCCCATAGAAGCCTTCAGCATCACCGGGAAACCGATCTCTTTACAGATACGGAGAGCTTCGGCCGCATCCTGTAAGGGTTGCTGTGTACCCGGAACAACCGGAACCCCCGCCGCGATCATCCGTTTACGGGCTGAAATCTTATCCCCCATCGCTTCCATCGTTTCAGCAGCCGGGCCGATGAAGATTATATTTTCCTCCTTGCATCTCCGGGCAAATCCGGCATTCTCGGAAAGGAAACCATATCCCGGATGAATAGCATCCGCCTGATGCTCTTTGGCTGCCCGGATAATTTTCTCTATATCCAGATAACTTTCCTTTGATGCGGCAGGGCCGATCAGGCAGGCTTCATCGGCATACAGGACATGCCTGGCTGTACGGTCGGCTTCCGAAAAGACGGCGACCGACTGTATTCCCATCTCACGACAGGAACGCATCACGCGTACAGCGATCTCACCGCGGTTCGCGACTAGTATTTTTCGTATCATATCAATGCTTTAATCGTTTATAGTGAGGATTTACTTCACAGGCGTAAAAATATTTCTTTATTTCATTCAGGCAGGAATTGCATAAACAGCCCGGATAATGCATTTTTACATAGGCAAGTTGAAGCTCATCCAGATTCACAGGTGCACATTGACAGGTAGCGATATTATCTACCCGGCAAACAAAGGAGACACCACAACGCGGACAATCTTTCTCCATGATCTAATAACTTTATAATAATAAATAATCTTTTCGAACCCGTATCCTAACCCACGAGGATATGAGCCTTTAACGAACGGCAGGTCTTCTGACTGACTCCCATCCTGAAGCCTTCCCGACGACTATCTACTGCATCGTCAGTGGCATAAGTTGTTTTCAGAATGTTGAACGGAGCTTCACAGCAGCGGGACTGTCCGGGATTTACACCCGATTCCCTTTTAATCTGTATTCCCGGAACCGAAAATACAGAACCATTTCGGTGCAAATGTATAGAAAAATTAGTCATATCAGGATCATTTTTCATATATTTTTTTCGCGTTCCACCAAAAGAAGCTGAAACATAAGAGCTAACAGCACAAAGAACGACATTTTCTTTTTTGGGAAAAAAAATAAAGCATCAAAATTCAAAAGTTTTCCACTTTTAGCAAAAACGCTACTGAATACCAGATGATTGACATAATTTAACCAGACAAAAGTTTTCCAAAAAGAACACCGTATGTAGTTACGACATACCTTTGCAAGTACAAAAACAACGTAATATACCAATACAATTATCATGATTCAGACAGTTATCAAAAGGGATGGTCGTATCGTCGGATTTAATGAGGAGAAAATCGTGACGGCAATCAGAAAAGCCATGCTACACACAGAAATAGGAGACGATTTGCAGCTAATTCGCCAGATCGTCGACCATATTTCATTCAAAGGGGAACCACAAATGACGGTGGAAGCGATTCAGGATGCAGTCGAACTGGAACTGATGAACAGTAGCCGTAAAGACGTAGCACAAAAATATATTGCCTACCGCAATCAGCGTAGCGTTGCCCGTAAAGCAAAAACGCGCGACATGTTCCTGGAAATTATCAATATCAAATCGAATGATATCACCCGCGAGAATGCCAATATGAATGCAGACACGCCCGCGGGTATGATGATGAAGTTCTCCAGCGAGACAACCAAACCGTTTGTCGATGACTATCTGTTAAGCGAAGAGGTGAAGGAAGCCATTTCCAACAATTACCTCCATATCCATGATAAGGATTATTACCCGACCAAGAGCCTGACCTGTGTACAGCATCCGCTGGATCGCATTCTAAAATACGGTTTCTCTGCCGGACATGGCGAATCGCGCCCGGCAAAACGTATCGAAACGGCCAGCATACTGGGATGTATCTCACTGGAAACTGCTCAGAACGAAATGCACGGTGGACAAGCGATCCCGGCTTTCGACTTTTATCTGGCTCCTTACGTGCGCAACAGCTTTATCGAAGAGATAAAAACGCTTGAAGAATTGAACGGAGCCGATTATTCACATCTCTACCAGGTAGAAGTAGACGACTATGTGAACAGCCCGCTGGATGGCCTGACAGGCGACCAACGGATCATACAACATGCGATCAATAAAACAGCCAGCCGCGTCCACCAGTCGATGGAAGCTTTTATCCATAATATGAATACTATTCACTCACGTGGTGGCAACCAGGTGGTATTCAGTTCCATCAACTACGGTACAGATACTTCGGCGGAAGGTCGTTGCATCATCCGCGAAATATTGAAAAGTACCTACCGGGGTGTCGGTAACGGCGAAACGGCTATCTTCCCGATCCAGATATGGAAAAAGAAACGGGGCGTAAGCTATCTGCCGGAAGACAGGAACTACGACCTGTATGTATTATCCTGTAAAGTATCGGCACGCCGCTTTTTCCCGAACTTCCTGAACCTGGATGCAACTTTCAACCAGCATGAGGATTGGAAAGCCGACGATCCGCAGCGTTATATGTACGAAGTGGCAACGATGGGATGCCGCACGCGTGTATTCGAGAACCGTTTCGGGCCGAAAACATCTATCGGTCGCGGAAACCTGTCTTTCTCTACGATCAACATCGTACGCCTGGCTATCGAATGTATGGATATTGAAGATAAAGAGGTACGTATTGCCCGTTTCTTTGCCAAACTGGATGAAATGCTGGAGATTACAGCCCGCCAGTTGCACGAACGTATGGAGTTCCAGAAAACGGCGTATGCAAAACAGTTCCCGCTGCTCATGTCTTCACTCTGGCTGGGTAGCGAAAAGCTGAAACCGACAGACACGATCGCTTCGGTCATCAACCAGGGTACATTGGGTATCGGATTTATCGGGTTGGCAGAATGCCTGGTCGCCCTTACCGGTAAACATCATGGTGAAGATGCAGACTCACAGGAATTAGGTATAAAGATCGTGACTTATATGCGCGACCGCGTAAATAAGTTTTCGGAACAGTATCAGCATAACTACAGCGTGCTGGCAACTCCGGCAGAAGGTCTTTCCGGCAAGTTCACAGGAAGAGACCGTAAGAAATTCGGCCCGCTGCCCGGTATCTGCGACCGCGATTATTATACGAACTCCAACCATGTTCCGGTATATTACAAATGCAGCGCCCGCCATAAGGCAGAAATCGAAGCGCCTTACCACGCTTTGACCGGTGGCGGTCATATTTTCTATGTCGAAATTGACGGCGATGCGACCCATAATCCGGAAGTGATCATGAAAGTGGTCGATATGATGGATAAATACAATATCGGTTACGGCTCGGTAAACCATAACCGCAACCGTTGCCTGGATTGCGGCTACGAAAACGCAGATGCCAACCTGGAAACCTGCCCGAAATGCGGCAGCCAGCACCTGGATAAACTGCAACGCATCACCGGCTATCTGGTAGGTACGACCGATCGCTGGAACAATGCCAAGTTATCCGAATTGAACGATCGTATTATTCATAATTGATTAACAGTCAACAACTATGTTATCTATTATCGATATTATAGAAGATACAACCGTAGATGGCCCCGGCTTCCGGACTGCCATCTACGCTGCCGGCTGCCCGAACCAATGCCCGGGCTGTCATAATCCGGAATCGTGGGATATCAACAAAGGCCGCCCCGTTCCTACCGAAGAAATATTGGAAAAGGTGCTGGCCGATGATTTCGCCGATGTAACCTTCAGCGGCGGCGACCCGATGTACCAGCCGGAAGAGTTCACCAAGCTGGCGCGCGCCATCAAAGAGAAAAGCCGGAAGAACATCTGGTGCTATACCGGATACAAATTCGAGAAACTACTGGAGAATCCCAAACAAGCAGCATTACTCCAATATGTAGACGTCCTGGTCGACGGCAAATTCAAACAGGCTCTCCATGACGAAAGTCTATTGTTTCGCGGCAGCACCAATCAGCGGCTGATCGATGTGAAAGCGTCTTTAAAAGAGAAGAAAGTTATTTTCTATAATTATAACCCATATATCTAAAAAAACAATCTCATAATCCTTTATTGAAATACATAGTTTAACATACAATATTTATAATAGGGAGTCAAAAGATCCTCCCTATTATAATTTTGTTCACCGCTTAAATTCAAACGATACTGTTTTTTGCCACATTTTTCCTCTAGTGTTCATACATTGAAGATTAAATTTGTAACTACCAGCTTCATTAGGAGCTGAAGTGAATACTAAATTAATGATGTTCGCTATCAGATATTTTTCAGACATTTCATTAAATATTTCTAAATTATACTGTTTCTCAACATTCAAATCCTGATATGATGAAGACAGCACCTCTTTACAAGAAATATAATGAATCTGAACAAGATCATCCACATATGAACCTTTCAAATGATCCACATCAAAATTTTCTTCACATATTAAATGAATAAAACTAATAGTATCATTAGCCAAAATAGGTATTTGCATACTCTCACTAATACGCCCAGAAAAACTATCATCTCCATATCTGGTAGATATTTCTTTATACTCTTTACTCTGTAAATAATTATTTGAAACAGTTTTTCCTTTCAGTTCGAATTGAATAGAAGAGTCACTTTCCAGAAGATGAATTGATCCAATCTCATTTTCATAAGAATAAATATAATGGCTCGTGTCTGAAAAATCACCCGGGCTATTTTCCAAGATTTTTTCTCTACAAGACGAACTAACAATTAGAATCAAAAAGAAATAAATTACTTTGTGCATGTCAATCATTTTCTAGGTATGAACATTTGCATATCACTATTATAATCATTTTTTCCTCCTTGAGAGTTATTATAAATAAAATGTCCCACACTACAAAAACCATCAGAATTTCCATATTGCCCCCAATTACAGTGAACAGATTCAATTGTATGAGATGTTGTAAAACTCGTCCCCGGCATATACTTAAGATTTTCCCATAACACTTCATCAACATCATTTACATCTGATAAATCCGGAATGGCATGAGCCATATATTTACTCCATTCAGTCACATAAATTTTCTGATAAACTTTCCTATATCCATCCATTACCCACGCATGTCCAACTGTTCCTGATTTTCCTCCTCTTACAAATACAGGACACTTATCTATAGCAATTGCGTTAGCAGCTTTTGTCATATCAAATCCGTTAATGATAGATGAACAAGTATAACCGTAAGTCTCAAAAGCAGCCCTTGTATTACTCGTAGTCGAAGTACTTCCATCACAACCATAAACCATATGAATACTTAAACCTATATTAGAAATAAACCTCGCCGCTTCCGAATTTGTGTCGGTATATTCTGCATTATCTAAAATACTCCAATTATACGTTCCTACTCCAAGATATCTATGATAATTACAAATTTGCCCCATTGCAATAGCACCACAACCTGCAGGAGCACGACCTGAAGTATTACTACACAGAGTTTTAACACTTCCATTAAACGGTTGATACTGTCCCCAACGAGTCTTCAACAATGGAGAATATTCTGTTATCTCTTCTGGTAAATATTCATATTCCCTAAGTACTATATATCCATCTTCAACAGAACGAACTTCTTCTATTCTATTTGCTAAAGCTACGACATCATTATTTGATAGCATCTGTACCTCTTGTGGAACTTTTACTGAATAAAAACGAGTTTCAGTGCTTTTTACTTGAGAAGATACACTTTTTGTAAAAGCACTATTTCCATATTGACTTGAGATAACTTTTATCGCTATTTCTTCTGGAGATGAACTTAACGCACAAAGTTGCGCTCTACTACTAATATTTGTCATTTCATTATTACATGAAAATAACGAAATAAAACAAACAGAAAAGGCTAATAATTTTTTTTTCATAACTAATATATTTAATATTAAACTAATATTGGGAATCCACAATTTTACAGGGGCACTATATAAATTTATCACAAATTCATAACATTAAATGAAATTGCCTCAGAGGATTACATCATATTTTTCCTAATCCCGGGATAAATATTTTTATTTTTAGTTTGGCAGGTTTCCTGACTTCATCGAGAAAGCACCCTTCCCATCTTTAAAAGACAGTGGTATAGTAGACTTGCTTTCACATTAAACAGATGTTACAGTAGCGGGCACTGTTTTGGTTTTACACCAAATTCCCTTTTTATATGATTCTCCGAATAAGAATACATATCACCAACTGTGCAAATATAAATAAATAATTAAGAAGTAAATACAAAAAGAATATTTAATTCATAATAAGATGAATTTATTTACAGAAACAATTAATTCGTCACATATAATATAATTGCAAATATATTTAGCTCAATATAGAAAAGCATCATATATAAATAAAAAAGTTACTGAACATTATCATTTGACAAAATGATATTTTATATACATCGTAGCCGTTCTATTTGACAAGAATTACAGGAGTACAGATTTTTATGAACTTATGGCAGGGTTATCCATTTTCATATTGTTTCCATTTTCTTTCAAAACGATTCAGTATAATTCTCTATTCCAACAAACACAACCATAAGGTTATGTTTATTTTCTATTCACAGGCATTATAACATTGCATTCTTATTCTTATTTTCAACCCTTGCAGAAAATAAAACTGCTATAAAACACCTAAATTTGATCTCAAAAAGCAAAAAACAAAGAAACTCACGCTTAAATTTAACAAAAATTCAGTAATGACACAATAAAATCTCAGCTTCAATAAAATTTTATTTCGTTTTAAACGAAATTGAAAATAAATTCAACGCACTAAAATGTTAATATATATAACAAGACTTTATCTAAAACACGCTTTACAGCGAAGACACTCGTCACAAAAACAAACATTAGAAGAGCAATTTAACACAAATACACTCGTTCTAAAATCACTATGACATTCAACATCTTGCCTTTCGATAAGCCATTGCTACAACCTCACAGATTAAAAGGAGATAGTAGCCTCACAAAATAAATTACAAATAAATATCATTCATTTTCAAAAATACTTTACTACTTTTGTACCGGATTAAGGTGAATCACAATGCACTCTGCGAGTGATGAGAGGGAATCCGGTGTAAATCCGGAACAATGCCCGTTGCTGTAATTCCGTTCCGGCCTGTGCCGGAAATGCTTGCAACCTCATGCCACTGACCACAAGTCGGGAAGGCCATGCAAAGCCGGAAAAGTCAGAAAACCTGCCTGGTCGATTATATTCATGCTTTCGGGATAAAGAGCAGGAATTAACGAGGTGGAATTTCAATACGAATTCTTCCATTTTATTTATACGTTTACTTATATGAGACTGAAAGGTATTGCTATGTCTTTACTTTCGGTGTGTGCATTTACTCCTGCCATTGCTGTTGCCGGAGAAATGCCAACCAATACACCGGAGAAAGAACAGGTACAAACCGGCATTTGCGTGTTAACCGGCAAAATCATTGACTCCGAAACAGGAGAAGGTATACCTATGGCCACAATCAATGTTCCGGGAACATTGATTGGCACCGCCTGTGATGCAGACGGTCGTTTCCGGCTGGAACTGATCGAAGGAAAAAGCTATAACCTGCTTGTCCGTTCGACCGGTTACATGGAACAGACAATCAAGATCAACGCCAGCGGAGCACAAAAACAGATGGATATCCGTATGAATGCCGGAATATTCGACCTGAACGAAGTGGTCGTTACCGGTACCCGTACAGAGAAGACGATCAAAAACACCCCTGTCCTTACCAAACTGATCCCGGCTTCCCAATTACAACGCAACGATTTTGAAAACATTATGGATGCACTGGAATATTCCATTCCGGGATTGCAGTTCAACAGCGACCCGCGAGGAGATAATATCCGCATCCAGGGATTGGAAAACAAATATATCCTGATCCTGGTCGACGGCGAACGTCTGTCGAATACCCCCGGAGGCCCGATCGACTTCGAACGCCTGAGTACTTCCAACATCAAACAGATAGAAGTTGTCAAAGGTGCTGCTTCGGCTTTATACGGTTCCAGCGCAATCGGCATGATTATCAACATCATAACAAAAACTCCGGAACGTCCGGCCGAAGGATGGGCTAAAGTTCGTTATTCACGCTACAACGAACTGCTGATGGATGCCGCTTTCGGTACAAAATACAAAAACTTCACTTCGCAGACATTGTTCAACCGGAACTCGACGGACGGGTACGACCTGACACCCGACTCGCCGGCAAACTATACCCAGAACCCGTCCGCCAATATGACAATATCCGAGAAGCTGGCCTGGGAACACAACAACACCAAACTGGATGCGGCAGCCGATTTTTTCCTCAACGAAGAGAAAAACCCGAAGCTAAGCAACGAAGTAACACATTATAAGAGCTTCAACAAAACATTCCGTGCCGGACTTCAACAACAGTTGGGAGAAAAGAATTTATTGAAAGCTATCTATTACGGAGACTTCTACATCCGACGGACTGTTTTTGAAAAGCTGGATTCAGTAAGTAAAAATGCTACCTCAAACGTACAGACTTTACGTTTGACGGATATTTATACACCGCTCGACAACCTGCAAGGAATAGCCGGTATTGAGTTCAACTGGAATAAGGATTATAATATCAAACAATACGGAGAAGATATGAAAACCCGTAAGGTAAACGACATCAACGGGTTCGTACAACTGGACTGGAAAGTGATCCCGCAACTCGATATCATCGGAGGTTTCCGTTATACCCACCATTCTGTTTTCGGGAATGCCTACACACCGAAAGTCAACGTGATGTACTCACCCGGTAATCTTCGTCTGCGTGCCGGATACAGCAAAGGTTTCAAAGCGCCCGATGCAACCGAGCTGTTCTCCGACTTCCAGATGGGTTCCGTTTCACACAACATCGGTAACCCTGATTTGAAAGCCGAACATTCGAATTACTACTCTTTCTCTGCCGAATACACATTTAGCAAACTGAATATCAGTGGAGAAATCTATCAGAACGATATCAAAGATAAAATACAATCGTATAACGTTATCGTAGAATTGCCTAACGGAGCAGAAGAAGCACAGTTGCGATACAGAAATGTAGATAACGCCCGTATCCGTGGAGCGGAAATCTCTGTCGCTTACAAACCGTTCCGATGGGTAAACTTGCAAGGTACTTACGATTTTACAGATGCACAAGACAAAGCTACCGGCCTGCAGTTGACCGGGAATACCAAACATTCGCTCAGTTGCAACGCGATGTTCCTGTTCGATGTATTCAAACGGGAAGCCTCTGTTTCCATTGCCGGACGATGGACATCGAAGAAAATCAACTTCCGCGAAAAGACCGTGGTCGATCCTGAGACAGGAAAAACAATCCAGCAGATGGTAGACAGTCCGCAGGATGCATACAGTTTGTGGAAACTGACCGTACAGTATAGCATCTGGAAACATAAATATATGAACCTACTGCTGACAGCCGGTGTACAAAACATCTTCAACTACACCGATCCGGTCAATTATACGACATACGATCCGGGACGACGCGTGTTCGGTTCCGTCATCTTTAAATTCTGATAGCGATTTATGAACATTATAATTTTTAATCATTTTATGAAAACGAACAAATTGAATTTTGCAGTATTTGGTCTGAAACAGATCATGGTACTTGTTGCATTGTGTTTACTTTCCAGCGGTTTTGTAGCTTGTAGCGATGATGATGAAGAACCGGAAATCCCGGCAGAAGCAAAATCATTCTATCTTATTAACAATAGCACAGCCGCTAATGACTGGGTCTATTTTTCTTTCTCGAAAGGTGATAGTGTTGTAATCGATAAAGCGAATGCTGCTAAAGACCAGACTTGGGACATAGCTTTCCAACGTTTCTATATACGTACAAACAGCGGAACTTCCGGTGAAGGCCAAGGCGGTGCTCTGGACACTAAAGAAACAGCTTTCGACAAAGTAACAGTTGTTCCTACCAGTGGTTTTATTGCTGATACAAAAGTAGATATGATGACAATAATGGGTAAATTTGAAGAACGTTCTGCCAATACCGCTTTTCAGGTATTAGATCGTCCTGTTTGGGCATGGTTCGATGCTCCTACCGGCGATATGCAATGGCACTACAATAAGAATGTATTTATTATTAAAACTGCTGATGGAAAACATTACGCAAAAATAATAATGAAACAATACAAAAGCGATGACGGTAAAGAATCCGGCCACATCAAATTCGACTATGTATATCCGTTTAAATAACATTAGTTAATCAACGCAAAGGAGGGGGGATCATCAGACACACATATATACTTTTCTTTCCAATCTCCCTTCCTTTTGCTAATTTTCCACATTATGTCTGTAATTCAATTCCTCCGTCAACACAAATCCGCAGGATGGAAAGCCGGGCTGGCACTTTTGCTGGTACTCGGCTTATATGCTTTTTATAGCCTGTTGCTTTCTCCCACCCGAATAGCACTGGTAAACTTCCCATCCTACCAGGTGTCTAACATAGCGATGGCAAGCGACAGCCGCCTGATACAAGTCAGCGAGGTCAAGCCGGAAGACGCATCTTCGCTGAAGAAATACGATGCAATCCTGCTGTTCGGCCCAGGGCTGCGACTGACGGAAGAACAGACAGAAAATATTGAAGCAGCCGGGAAGAAAGGGGCAACCGTATATACCTTCATCTTTTCGTCCGGCTCCATCATTAACCATCATGTAGACAGTTTGCAACAGCAGCAACTGGACACCTACTACAACAACCGGAGCAAAGTAAACTACCGGAACATGCTGCATTATATCCGTAATACGTTCGACAGCCGGAAACTATTCCAAACAAAACCGGAAGAAGCAGTATTGATCCCTTCCGATATCTTTTTCCACTTGGAAGACGGTGTCTTTTACCGTACTGCCGACGAATTGACCAACCACCTGCGTGAAAAGAAAATTTATAAGGAAGACGCTCCCCGCATCGCATTCATATCGGGAATGACTTCCCCGCTGGAAGGGAACCGGAGCTATGTAGACAGCCTGATTGTCCGCCTGACAGATGCCGGATTCAATGTCTATCCCATTGCCGCAGCAGCCAAACGGCAGGAGCTGATGGAAAGCGTTCATCCCGACGCTGTTGTCTATCTGCCGATGGGACGCCTGGGAGGCGACAAAACAGTGCAATGGCTGACAGAAAACAATATCCCGCTTTTCTGCCCGCTATCCATCATGTTGAGCCGGGAAGAATGGCTGAGCGACGACAAGAATAAAGGAGTGACAGGCGGTTACCTGACTGCCCGTATCGTGCTGCCGGAGATAGACGGAGGGATCGATCCCTTAGTGATCTCTACCCAGAATGAACATCAGAACGGCTATTATATGTTTGATGCGGAAAGTGAACGGTTGGATAATTTCACTGGGAATGTCAGGAAATACCTGCAACTGCGCACCAAGCCCAATCAGGAAAAACGGATTGCGATCTGCTATTTCAAAGCAGCCGGACAGGCTTCTCTGGTAGCCGCCGGACTGGAAGTGGCTCCCTCCCTATACGAACTGTTGAAACGGTTGAAGCACGAAGGCTACAACGTAGACGGGCTTCCCGACACCTTCGAAGCGTTCAATCAATTACTGAAAAAACAAGGAGCCGTTTTAGGAGCCTATGCCAAAGGGGCACAGGATGAGTTTATGAAGAATGGCAACCCGCTCTGGGTCAGCAAGTCCACCTATGAGCAATGGGCTGCAAAGACGCTTGTCCCCGATAAATATAAGGAAGTGGTAAATAAGTACGGAGAAGCACCGGGCAATTACCTGAGCGCCGGGCATAACGGAGAGCCCTCGCTGGCTATCGCCCGCCTGCAATTCGGAAATATCGTACTCTTCCCACAGCCGCATGCAGCAGAAGGCGACGATGAGTTCCAAATCGTCCACGGCGCAAGCGTCGCTCCCCCACATGCTTATATAGCTCCCTACCTTTGGGTTCAGAACGAATTCAAGGCAGATGCCCTGGTTCATTTCGGCACACATGGAAGTCTGGAATTTACACCCGGCAAACAGGCCGGTTTATCCAACAGGGACTGGCCGGATTGCCTGATTGGCAATCTGCCGCATTTCTATTATTACAGTATTGCCAATGTCGGTGAAGCCATCATTGCCAAACGTCGTACGCATGCCGTCATGCTGTCGCATATCACGCCGCCTTTTATGGAAAGCCGTACACGCGGCCGGTTTGCCGGTTTGTTCAATGATATAGATGCCTGGTATCAGACACCGGAAAACAAGCAAAAAGAGATCGGCCTGAAGATAAAAGCAACGGTATTGAAAAAGGGATTACAGCGCGATCTGCAACTGGATAGCATATCGGGGACTCCTTATACCGCTGAAGAAATTGAACGCATTGAGAACTTTGCCGAAGAGATTGCCAATGAAAAAATGACCGGACGCCTTTATACATTGGGGCAACCGTATAGTAAAGAGGATATTGAGTCGACAGCCATCGCCATGTCGGCCGATCCGCTGGCCTACAGCCTGGCACGCCTGGATGCACTGAACAAAAAGATTACCAAAGAACAATTGGAAAACAATGCCTATATATCCCGTCATTATCTTACCCCGGTGAAAGCAAAGATCAAACAGATACTGATCTCACCGGCTAAAAGCAGTGACCTTCTGATACAGGAAATAGCATCGCTGACCCGGGCCGACCTGATGAAGGCACGGGCAACGGAAATGGCCGTCAATCCCCGCCAGATGTCGATGAGCGAAATGATGGCGATGGCTTCCGCCGATAATGACGAAAACGGTTCGGATGAAAACGGAGAGATGAAAATGCCGGCCGGAATGCCGAAAGTAGGTAAAATGCCGGACTGGGTAAAGAAACGGATCGAAGCACGTAAAAAAGCGAAAAAAGAAGGAAAGAAAGCCGAGATGCCGGAAATACCCCAGGAGGAAAAAGATTTCTCTTTCGCTGTCCTGGAGATTGAACGTACGTTGAAAAACGTGCTCAACTATAAGCAATTGCTGGAGACATCGCCCGAGTCGGAATTACAGAGTTTCCTGCATGCCCTCAACGGAGGGTATATCGCTCCCAGTCCGGGCGGTGACGTGGTTCTTTCGCCCAATACGTTACCAACCGGACGCAATATGTATTCGATCAATGCCGAAGCGACTCCGGGAACCCGTGCGTGGGACAACGGAAAAGCGCTGGCAGACGCTACCTTACAGACCTACTTCAAGAAACATGAGGATTGGCCGCGTAAGGTCAGCTATACTTTCTGGGCCGGTGAATTTATCGAAACGGAAGGAGCAACATTCGCACAGGCGCTGTATATGCTGGGGGTAGAACCTGTACGCGACGGAATGGGACGTGTTACGGATCTCCGCCTGATCCCTTCCGAAGAGCTGAAACGTCCGCGTATCGATATCGTCGTACAAACTTCCGGACAGCTTCGAGACCTGGCCGCATCCCGTCTGGCCATGCTGAGTAAAGCCGTATCGATGGCTGCCAAATCGGAAGGCGACCCCTATGGAAACTATGTAGCCGAAGGAACGATCGAGTCTGAAAAGATGTTGGTAGAAAAAGGTATTTCTCCCAAAGAGGCACGCGAACTGTCCACCATGCGTATATTCGGTGCCGTGAACGGCGGCTACGGAACAGGTATCACCAGTCTGGTAGAGAAAGGGGATGCCTGGGACGACGAATCGCAGATAGCATCTACTTACCTGAATAACATGGGAGCGATCTACGGCGATCCCGACAAATGGGGCGAAGTGGTGAAAGACTTGTTCAGCATCGCTTTGCAGCATACGGATGTGGTAATGCAGCCCCGGCAGAGCAATACATGGGGCGCACTGAGTCTCGATCACATGTATGAATTTATGGGAGGAATGAACCTATCCGTGCGCAACGTGACCGGTAAAGAACCGGAAGCTTACCTGTCCGATTATCGTAACCGTCACAATATCCGCTTGCAAAACCTGCGGGAAGCGATCGGCGTGGAAAGCCGTACGACACTGCTTAATCCTGAATATATCAAGGAAAAGATGAAAGGGGGCGCAACGACAGCGGAGAACTTCTCCAAAACGTTCCGAAACACGTATGGTTGGAATGTAATGAAACCCTCTACGATCGACAACGAGCTTTGGGACGAGTTATACAAAATGTATGTTCTCGACGAACAGAAACTCGGAATTCATGCTTTCTTCAAAAAGGAAAGTCCTGCCGCCCTCGAAGAAATGACAGCCGTCATGCTGGAAACAGCCCGCAAAGGCTACTGGAAAGCGACAGACGAACAGTTACAACAGATTTCCGAACTCCATGTCGGACTGATCGAGGAGTTCAAGCCGGCCTGTACCGGATTTGTCTGCGATAATGATAAATTGAAAGAGTTTATTGCCGAACGCATTACGCCGCAACAGGCAAAGATTTATCAGCGGAATATCTCTGAAATAAAGGAAGTTGCAGTAGAAACCGGACAACAGGTGGTATTGAAGAAGGATCAACTGACGCAGGCTCCGCAGCAGGAAAGCCAGACACTGAATGGCATTCTGATCGCGGTAATAGTGACCCTGTTGTTTATCATGCTGGTATTTGTGCTGAAGCGGAGAAAAAAATAACAAATGGAATATGTTATCGGCATATTGCTTGGATTTATCACCCTGAACTTTCTGCTGAAGATTGGGTTTTACAATTCTTTTTCCGGTATCCTGGCCGCCGGGGTGGGATGCAGCCTCTTTGTAATGGCTATCTGGCCGTGGGCTACCGAACAGTCGAAGACACAGATAGCCGATTTCCTGTCATCACCGGAACGAATGCAGGATGCTGCCGTAATGATCACGCTCGAATCAGCCGTGATGATCGCTTTCTGCTTCGATTGCTTTGCCGGATTTCGCAGGCACGATACATTCTTTAAACGGGGGCTGACTCGTTTACTGAAAATATATCCGGGGATGCTGATCACCGTTGTTCTGGCATATAGCCTGACACAGCTCATCTTCGCTTATCCCGGGATCAGCTTCCGCACGGTTGCGTGGCTGTTTGCCGGTGCAACGGGAATCGGTATTATCGGTATCGGATGGTTTCTCAGGAAGTATCTGGCAGACGAAAGCCTGAGACTGGAATTACTGTTCGTCACCAATCTCTTTATCTTATTGATGGGAATCATCGCTACATAAATTTATTAAAAGACATAGGATATGACATCAATCTCTAATGCTTTATTCTGGATATCTAACGGGTTATTGGTTCCCGTAGTAGTATTGCTGCTGCTATTCTTCGGGCGGGCCATTCTGATGGTAGGCGGTTTTTTCGGTGAGTTCTGGCAGAAAACCCGTTTACAGCAACAGGTAAACGGAATACTTGAAGAAATGACACCTGATACAGCCGGAGAACTTTACAGCCGATTACCCGAAAACAAAAATATCCCGCTGTTGCGCTGTCTTGAAAAGTTATATACCCACAAGGAAAACGCCGCTTATTGCGAACGCCTGCTGGCGAACTACGAAGTGGAAGCCGAAAAAGAGCTGGGACGTTCACGGACTTTTATCAAACTGGGCCCGATGCTGGGGCTGATGGGAACACTGATCCCGATGGGGCCTGCACTGGTGGGCTTATCGACCGGCGATATAGCCTCGATGGCTTACAATATGCAGGTGGCTTTCGCCACTACGGTAGTCGGTATGGTAATTGCGGCGATCGGTGTCGTCACCCTGCAAATCAAACAGCGATGGTATGCCCGCGACATGAATGATCTGGAATATATCTATAAAAACCTGCGGAATGAAACGAAATAGGTTATTTCATACGGAAGGTGACTCCGATCCGATGGGTGTAGTTGCCAATCTTTTTGATGTGGCGATGGTATTTGCCGTTGCTTTGATGGTCGCTCTTGTTACCCGCTTCAATATGACGGAACTTTTCTCGAAAGAAGATTTCTCGCTGGTTAAAAATCCGGGAAAAGAGAATATGGAGATCATTACCAAAGAAGGAGAGACAATCCACCGGTACAGTCCTTCCGAAAACCAGGAAAGCAGTAGCAAGAAAGGCCGCAAAGTAGGGATCGCATACGAGCTGGAAAACGGGGAAATCATTTACGTACCGGAATAATGGGATTACCAGACAATCCTTTCTCTACTCCATTACAAACTGCTTTTTGTAAGCCAAAGGAGAAATGCCCCGATGCTTCTTAAAAAACTTTCCGAACGATGACTGGTCAGAGAAGTTCAGCATATCGGCCACCTGCTGAATGGTCAGGTCGGGGTTACGCAGGGAGATTTCAGCTTCACGCATCAATGCTTTACTGATCCATTGGTTGACAGTTTTTCCGCTGAAACTCTTCATTATACGCGAAAGATATTCAGGAGTGATACATAACTCGCCGGCATAAAAAGAGACGGAATGTTCCGTACGGCAATGTTTGTTCAGCAGCTGGATAAAAAGGAACAAAAGCACGTCTTTACTGGGTGGGTTCGGGTTTACTTTTCCCCGGTTGGCCTGGTAAATGATATCATTCATTTCCAAAAGAAAGCCACGCAGTTCGTTCAGGACAATATCCCGTTGCCAGGCATGACCGGTGCGTTCCATGTTACGTTCAATCCGCAACAGGCAATCTTCCAGCAAAGCCCCTTCTTCGTCTTTCAATTTCTGGATCGGACGGCTATGGCGCGAAGCGATATAAGCAGCAGGCATACGGCGGCTATTCAGCATGATCTCAGCAAACAGGTTCCTTTCGATAATCAGGTGATACCCTCTGAAGTCCGGAGATAAACGAAAATCCTTTACCGCATGCATATCCATAATATCCAACAGCACATTATCCGTCAGATAATAGGTAAAATCATCAATTGTAATCTCTATCTTGCCCCGACGCACCAGAAAAATAGAAAAGGCATCCAACCGAATGGATACACCTTCCTTAAATCCCGGATTTTCATGACCGTCACCATTTATCCGGGCAATGATCAACTTATCCTGATAGGACTTAAAAACCAATTTATAACGCAGCAAATCCTCGATACTGAGTTGTAAGACAGATTGTTCCATGAATACTCTTTTGTAAGTTGGCAAAGATAAGAAATATATCTTAAACCGATTCGGATCATTTTGCTGACGTCAGCAAAATGATCCGGGTTAATTCAAGCATTGAAAGAGAAGGAGATATAAACAAATAATAATAGAATAAATCCTGTTATTATTAAATACTAATCCATATATTTGTGGAAACTATAAAAACAGTAACTATGAAAACTGAAGAAATCAAAGAATTATTTACTCGATTTGAAAGTATTGTCTGTGAATACAATGGGGTTGAATGTTGGAGTGCAAGAGAATTATATCCCCTATTAGGATATACCCAATGGCGTAACTTCCTGCCAGCCATAGAAAAAGCAAAAGCATCCTGCCAAAATGCAGGAGAAGATACAGTCTATCATTTTGCGGACGTCCGCAAAATGATCACTCTTGCCAAAGGAGCTGAAAGAGAGATAGATAACATACTCCTTACCCGCTATGCATGTTACCTAATTGCACAAAATGGAGACCCTCGTAAGCCTGAAATAGCTTTTGCCCAAAACTACTTTGCCGTACAAACACGCCGTGCAGAGCTTGTAGAACAACGCTTGTTGGATTACTAACGCATCAACGCCCGCACCAAACTAGCCGAAACAGAGAAGCTTCTTTCGGGTGTATTATACGAAAGAGGCATCGATAACAAAGGTTTTGCTACTATACGTTCAAAGGGAGACAAAGCCCTGTTTCGCATAGATACCAAGCTGTTAAAACGCAAGTTAGGTGTACCGGAAAGTCGTCCGCTTGCCGATTTCCTACCGACAATCAGCATTAAAGCAAAAGATTTTGCTGCAGAAATGACCTCTGTCAACGTACAGCAAAAAGACTTGTACGGACAATCGCCCATCGAACATGAGCACGTAGATAATAACCTGGCTGTAAGAGACATGCTAGTCAACAGAGGTATTTTTCCGGAACATTTTCCAGCTGGTGAAGATATTAAAAAAGTGGAAAAACGCATGAAAAAAGAGACGAATAAGCTGAGTGACCCCAGGAAGAAAAAGAAATAACGCAATGAAATCAATATAGTATCCTGATCATTTTGCGGACGTCCGCAAAATGATCAGGCGCTATCCCCCTGTTCAAATTTGGAACAACAATATTCAATTTTCGACCACATGAAATCGGGGAAAAAGTCGGACATTTGCACCGGTTATTAGTTAAGGCAGTATATATCAATGAGTAGCAAACTTTCACACTCTGACATTACCGTGTTGATGTTTTGATTTTGGAACAATCCTACTGCCGGGATTATAATTGAAATAATAGCAGAAAAATGAAGAAAAATTTTATTGCCCGATGCCTCAGCGGCCTCGGGGTAGGGCTTATGTGCCTTATTGTAAGCTCGTGTAAAGAGCAACCGGCAACAATGGTTAACAGTGAGTACAAGGTACTAAAAGTGTCGACAACCGACAAAACCCTGAGCAGTCTTTATTCCGCCACTATACGGGGACGACAGGATATAGATATCTATCCTCAGGTGTCAGGATTCATTACCCAACTATGCGTAGAAGAAGGGCAGGCTGTACGAAAAGGACAGTTATTGTTTGTTATCGACCAGGTACCCTACCAGGCAGCCTTGCAGACTGCACTTGCCAACGTAGAAGCGGCAGAAGCAGCCCTGAGTACGGCCAAACTGACGCTCGACAGTAAAAAAGAACTGCATGCACAAAATGTAGTATCCGCTTTCGACCTGCAAACAGCAGAAAACAACTGGCTGAGTGCCAAAGCACAACTAGCCCAGATGAAAGCGTTGGAATTGAATGCGCGCAATAATCTTTCCTATACGGAAGTGAAAAGTCCGTCGAACGGCGTTGTAGCAACACTCCCCTATCGTGTCGGAGCATTGGTAAGTGCCAATTCTCCTAAGCCACTGACAACCGTTTCCGACAATTCGGATATGTATGTCTACTTCTCCATGACTGAAAACCAGCTCCTGTCATTAACCCGTCAGTATGGTTCGAAGCAAAAGGCACTGGAGATGATGCCGGAAGTAGAACTACAGTTGAATGACAAGTCTGTTTATCCGGTAAAAGGGAAGGTAGAAACAATCAGCGGCGTTATCGACCGCAGTACAGGGACCGTGAGCCTGCGTGCCATATTCCCGAATGAAGACGGCATACTCTACAGCGGCAGTTCCGGTAACATCATTCTGTCTACAGAAAAATCAGGAAGTATCGTTATACCGCAGACGGCCACTTTTGAAATACAAGATAAAGTTTACGCCTACAAGGTGGTAGACGGTAAAGCACAGTCCACCCTGGTTAACGTAACCCGCGTGAACGGCGGACAGGAATATATCGTGAACGAAGGTTTGAAAACCGGTGACGTGATTGTTGCCGAAGGCGTAGGTTTACTGCGCGAAGGAACCCCGATTCAGGTTAAACAATAATTGAAAGAAGGAATATGAAATTAAGAACCTTTATAGAACGCCCGGTACTATCAGCCGTTATCTCTATCGTGATAGTATTTATGGGTATCATCGGATTGTCGACGCTGCCTGTCGAACAATATCCGGATATCGCCCCGCCTACCGTCATGGTAAGCACCACTTATTTCGGAGCCAGCGCCGAAACACTTCAAAAGAGTGTGATCGCCCCGCTGGAAGAAGCCATCAACGGTGTTGAAGATATGACCTACATGACCTCTACCGCAACCAATGCCGGTACCGTCTCCATCATGGTATACTTCAAACAGGGAACTGATCCCGACATGGCTGCCGTAAACGTGCAGAACCGCGTATCGAAAGCCAGCGGTCAGCTCCCCGCAGAAGTAAACCAGGTAGGTGTAACGACGACGAAACGGCAAACCAGTATGTTGCAGATATTTTCTATCTACAGCCCTGACGACTCATACGATGAGAACTTCCTTTCAAACTACCTGAGTATCAACCTTAAGCCGGAGATCCTTCGTATCTCGGGTGTCGGCGAGTTGATGGTAATGGGAGGCGATTACAGCATGCGTGTCTGGATGAAGCCGGACGTAATGGCACAGTACAATCTGATCCCGGCTGATGTTACAGCCGTCCTGGCTGAACAGAATATTGAGTCGGCCACCGGTTCATTCGGAGAAAACTCAACGGAGACGTACCAGTACACGATGAAGTACAAAGGACGTTTGATACAGCCGGAAGAGTTCGGAGACATTGTGATCCGCTCGTCGGAAGATGGAGAAGTTCTGAAACTGAAGGATATCGCCGAAATAGAACTCGGCCGCGAAAGCTACGCATATATCGGTGAGACATCAGGGCATACCGGTATATCCTGTATGATCTTCCAGACAGCCGGTTCGAACGCAACCGAGGTAAACAACAATATCGACGCCTTTCTGAAAGAAGCACGTAAAGACTTACCTAAAGGAGTAGAGATCGTACAGATGATGAGCTCGAACGACTTCCTCTACGCCTCTATCAATGAAGTGGTGAAGACACTGATCGAAGCGATTCTCCTGGTAATCCTTGTCGTATATATATTCCTGCAGGATATCCGTTCGACCTTGATCCCGTTGGTAGGTATCATCGTATCGCTGGTCGGTACGTTTGCTTTTATGTCAATTGCCGGATTCAGTATCAACCTGATTACGCTGTTTGCCCTCGTGCTGGTGATCGGTACGGTGGTCGACGATGCCATTGTCGTCGTCGAGGCGGTGCAGGCCCGATTCGATGTCGGGTATAAGTCATCGTACATGGCAAGTATGGATGCCATGAACGGTATCAGCACCGCCATTATTTCTTCTTCACTGGTGTTTATGGCCGTGTTTATTCCGGTATCGTTTATGAGCGGTACTTCGGGAACGTTCTACACCCAGTTCGGTCTGACGATGGCCGTTGCCGTAGGTATTTCGGCTATTAACGCGTTGACATTGAGTCCCGCTTTATGTGCCCTGATCCTGAAACCGTACATCAATGAAGACGGTACGCAAAAGGAAAATTTTGCCGCCCGTTTCCGCAGGGCATTCAATACGGCTTTCGATGCGATAATCACCAAATATAAGAAAGGTGTATTGTTCTTTATCAAACGGAAATGGCTTACCTGGTCGTTGCTGGCCTGCTCGATTGTCGTACTTGTTTTACTGATGAAGACAACGAAGACCAGTCTCGTTCCTGACGAAGACCAGGGAGTATTGTTTGTCAATGTAACTACCGCAGCCGGTAACTCATTGGCTACAACCAATATCGTCATGACCGATATCGAGAACCGTATCAAAGATCTTCCGCAGATAAAGGAATATAATAAGGTCTCCGGCTACGGGCTGATCTCCGGACAAGGTAACTCGTTCGGTATGTTTATCCTGAAACTGAAGCCCTGGGATGAACGTACAGCCAAGGAAGATCATGTACAGTCTGTCATCGGACAGATATACGGGCGTACCGCCGATATAAAAGATGCCAATATTTTCGCTATGGCTCCGGGTATGATCCCCGGTTACGGTATGGGTAACGCGCTGGAAATGTATATGCAGGACAAAAAGGGAGGCGATCTCACCGAGTTCTTCAATACCACCCAGCAATACCTGGCCGCCCTGCGCGACCGTCCGGAGATCGCAGCAGCTTATTCCACCTTCGCCATCAACTACCCGCAATGGGAGGTGACAGTGGATGCGGCGAAATGTAAACGCGCCGGTATCACGCCGGATGCTGTTCTGAGCACACTCTCGGGTTACTATGGCGGACAGTATGTCTCCAACTTCAACCGTTTCTCGAAGGTATATAAAGTGATGATCCAGGCTTCACCGATCTACCGTTTGGATGACTCTTCGCTGGATAATACGTTTGTACGTATGGCAAACGGTGAAATGTCTCCGCTGAGCCAGTTCGTAACGTTGACAAAGGTGTACGGTGCCGAGTCGCTGAGCCGTTTCAATATGTACAACTCGATCAATGTGAATGCCATGCCTGCTCCGGGATATAGCTCCGGTGATGCGATCAAAGCCGTAAAGGAAGTAGCCTCAACCGCCCTTCCGAAAGGATATGGTTACGACTTTGCCGGTATCACCCGCGAGGAAAATCAGCAGAGCGACACGACGGTCGTTATCTTTATCATCTGTATCCTGATGATCTACCTGATCCTGAGTGCCCTTTACGAAAGTTTCCTGATCCCGTTCGCTGTGATCCTCTCGGTTCCTTTCGGGTTGATGGGTAGCTTCCTGTTCGCTAAAATTATGGGATTGGAAAACAATATTTACCTGCAAACCGGATTGATTATGTTGATCGGATTATTGTCAAAGACAGCGATCCTGCTTACCGAGTATGCGACCGAACGCCGGGCAGCCGGTATGAGCCTGACTTCTGCCGCACTGTCTGCCGCCAAAGTCCGCCTGCGTCCGATCCTGATGACGGCGTTGACGATGATCTTCGGTCTGCTGCCACTGGTAGTTGCTACCGGTGTAGGTGCAAACGGTAACAGTTCGCTGGGTACAGGTGCCGTTGGCGGTATGCTGATCGGAACACTGGCATTGCTGTTCGTCGTACCTTCCCTGTTTATCGTATTCCAGTATCTGCAGGAAAAAGTGCGTCCGATACAGTTCGAGCCGACACACGACTGGCAGATCCAGGAAGAAGTGGAAGAGGTAACTGCCGAGCGGAAAGAATATCTCGATAGTAAAAAGAAAGAAAAATAAGCAGATGAAAAATAACATCATATTATTATCCGTCGCCACCCTCTCGTTACTGAGCGGGTGCGGCATCTATACATCCTATAAACCGGAGACTTCTGTTCCTGACAATTTATTCAGGGATGAAGAGATGGCTACGGATACGACAAGCATCGGTAATCTCGACTGGCGGGAACTTTTCACGGATCCGCAGTTGCAGGTTCTGATCGACAAAGGGTTGGAGAACAACACCGATTTCCGTACCGCCCACCTGCGGGTACAGGAAGCCGAAGCCGCCCTGATGACCTCGCGCCTGGCGTACCTGCCGGCACTCAATCTGACCCCACAGGGTACGTTGAGTAGCTTCGACGGTTCAAAGGCAGCGAAAAGCTATCAGCTGGCCGCTTCCGCCAGTTGGGAAATCGATATATTCGGGAGACTGACAAACGCGAAAAGAAGCGCTCAGGCAGCCCTCGAACAGACCAAATCATATAAGCAAGCCGTCCGAACACAGCTAATAGCCACTATTGCCAATTCCTATTACACTTTATTATTGCTAGACAAACAACTTGTCGTTAGTGAACGGACGGCTTCACTTTGGAAAGAAAATGTACAGGCGATGTACGCCCTGAAAAAAGCCGGGCTGACGAATGAAGCAGCCGTCTCACAGTCGGAAGCGAATAGCCTGAATGTGGAAGCCTCTCTCCTGACTTTACGCCAGCAGATCAATGAAATGGAGAACAGCCTTTCAAACCTGCTCGGAGAAGTTCCGCGGAAAATAGAAAGAGGCGACCTCGATGGGCAGGAGTTTCCCCAGTCACTATCAGCCGGTGTCCCGGTTGCTCTGCTCAGTAACCGGCCGGATGTGCGGCAGGCTGAATACTCGCTAGCACAGGCGTTCTATGTTACAAACGGGGCACGGAGCGCATTCTATCCGAGCATCAACCTGAGCGGCGTGGTGGGATGGACGAACAGCGGAGGCGGTGTCATTGCCAATCCCGGCGGTTTATTGTTGCAGGCTATCGGCTCGCTGACACAGCCATTGTTCAATAAAGGAGCCAATATCGCACAACTGAAGATAGCCAAGGCACAGCAGGAAGAAGCCTCACTCGCCTTTCAGCAGAGTATCCTGAATGCCGGCAGCGAAGTAAACAACGCATTGACCCAATGGCAAACAGCCCGCGGACGCATCGTGTTGGCCGACCAACAGATTGCCGCCCTGCAAAAGGCCGTAAAAAGCACACAGTTGTTGATGGATCACGGAAACACGACGTATCTGGAAGTGCTGACCGCTCAACAATCCCTGTTGCAATCCGAATTGTCGCAAGCAGCCGACCGCTTCGACGAAATACAGGGAGTGATCAACCTCTACCATGCTTTAGGGGGAGGACAAGAGTAGTAAAATGAGGATGCCGCAAACAGCCGTTTGTTTACGTGACAAACAAGCGGCTGTTGACACGACACACAAACGGTTGTTTATGTGGCAAACAAAGGGCTGTTGATGTAGCAAACAAGGGGCTGTGACCGCCGCCAACATCAGGCAGTCACAGCCCCTCTTCTTTTTATACAACCGATATGCGCGTTACAGCCATTGTTTTCTTATATTTGCAGCGTAATGCTTATACGTTATGAAGAGAACATTTCTGATCACTCTTATCCTTTGTTGTCTGAACGCCTTGCTCTACGGGAAAGTCTCCCCCTTCTCCTTTTCCTCACTGAAAATGGAAGACGGCCTGTCGCAACTGTCCGTATTAAAGATATATCAGGATAAAAGAGGTTTTATGTGGTTTGCCACACGCAACGGACTGAACCGCTATGACGGTAATAGTTTCGTTGTTTATAAACATAGCAACAGCGACTCACTCAGTCTCTCCGGTAATCATATAACAGCACTGGCTGAAGACAGCCTGGGTAATCTGTGGATAGGCGCAACAAACGGATTGAACCGGCTGGATTTGAAAACCAACCAGATCGTCTCTTACAACAACCAGGCCTCATCCTCCGACTCCCCTGTTTTCCGGGCCTGGATATCCAGTCTCCACATCGATAAGCAACAACGCTTCTGGATCGGGACAAATCATGGCTTATATCAGTACAACTATGAAACCGACTCATTTATCCAGCCGGATCTGAACGGCGAATTACCCCGCGACCAGATCATGGTCATCTATGAAGCCCATAACGGGAATCTGTTGATCGGCACACTGGGAAACGGACTTTACATCTTCGATAAGCAACTGAATCTCTTATCACACTATTCTAAAAATGACACTTCCCCGTCATTAACCGATAACAATATTTCTGCTATCCATGAAGCGCCGGACGGCAGCCTATGGATAGGAACCCGCACAGCCGGAGTGAACCGGATCGATATGAAGACCCGCAAAATTACCTGTTTCAACACTCAAAACGGAAATCTGGGAAATAACTCCATCCGCACAATCTCCAGTTATAACGGGAAAATCATCGTCGGTACATTCAATGGATTAAGCTTACTGGATCCGGATACCGGCACTGGCACCAAATACACCAACTTCGATGAATACCAGGGAGGACTCAGCCATTTCTCCGTTTACTCTTCTTTCGTTGACAACGCCAATACATTATGGATCGGGACGTATGCCGGAGGAGTGAGTTACAGTAATCCGCTAAACAGCCGTTTCACGTTTTATGATCTGCGGAACGATCCGGATCTATCGTTCGGTATTTATGCCACTATGGATTACCACCCGGATCATACCCTATGGGTTGCTTCGGAAGGAAGAGGACTTCTTTCGCTAGACCTGAAGACGAATACCTTTGAACGTTTCCCCCTGAATTCACAACCGGATGCTTCGAACGCGCTGAACGACCGGAACATCATCAAATCGCTGTTCGTAGAAGGTGATATCATCTGGTGCGGTACCCAGAAAGGGACTATTTACCAATTCGATATCAAAAAGAAGAAGTTCACGCTCTTCCATTCCTTCAACAGTGAAATCAGTATCTATACGATCGACCGGTGCAGTGACGGTGCATTATGGGTCGGAACAACCGACAATACAGGGATCACCCGTTTTCTGCCGGACGGGACAGTAGCCCCGAAGGATAGTCTGTTCCCCCGGTTACCCAGCGTCCGTAGTTTCATGGAAATACGAAACGGCATCTACCTGGTGGGAATGCATATGGGCGGACTGGCCATATACGACTCCAACACCCGGAAACTGGAATCCTTCAACACCCGCCAGGAAGGTAGCCACAATCTTTACAACGATCACATTACGAATATCGTAAAAGACAGTAAAGGACGCATCTGGATCGGTACTTTTGGCGGAGGACTTTGCCGTCTGGACGAACAGAAAGGGATCGTTGAACGGCTCACAAGCGATGACGGACTCAGTGACGATAACATCAATGCGATCGTTCCCGGTGATGACGGGAAACTCTGGATGAGCACGGGAAACAGTATTTCGTCCTACGATCCGGACACACAGACATTTGTCAACTACACGGGAAAAGCAGAAATCCCTCTGAATGAATTCAGTATGAAAGGAGGTATCAAACTACCCGGCAACCAGATTTATTTCAGCGGTAGCAACGGTGTCGTATCCTTTTATCCCGAACAGCTGAAAAAGAACCATTTCATTCCCCCGGTTGCACTAACCTCTTTTACCGTCAACAACAAACCGGTTGTTCCCGGTGACGCCTCCGGACTGTTGGACAAAACGCTCGATTATACGAAAGAGATTAAACTGAATTACAACCAGAACAATTTTTCCGTCGGATATGCCGCACTGAATTATCTGTTCCCGAATCAGAATAAATATGCTTATATGCTGGAAGGCTATGATACTGACTGGAATGACGCCGGTTATCGCAAGGAAGCATTCTATACCAACCTGAAACCGGGACACTATACCTTCCGCGTCCGGGCATCCAATAACGACGGACTTTGGAATAACGAAGGAAGGTCGATCCCGATTTATATCCGTACTCCACTCTGGCAAACCTGGTATGCCTATTTACTGTATCTGTTAATAATCGGTAGCATTTGCTATACAATGTGGCATTATCTGCATGTGAAACGGAAGCTGGAACGCGATCTAGATGAAAAGCAAAAGGAACAACAAAGACAGGAAGAGTTTCATCAGTCGAAAATCCGTATGTTCACCAACTTCTCGCACGAATTACGAACCCCGTTGATGTTGATCCTTTCTCCTTTGGAAGAGATCCTGCAGCGGGTCGATATGAATCCGAACCTGAAAAGTTCGCTGAGATTGGTTTACGGAAACGCGCAGCGACTTTTATTACTGGTCAATCAATTGATGGATCTCCGGAAAAACCAGAGCGGAAACCTGCAATTACGCATATCGCATAACGACTTGTATTTATTCATTCAGGAAATATATATTGCTTTCAACCAGATCGCAGCAAAAGAACAGATCGTTTTCCGGTTAGACTCCGACGAGTCCCGCATCGATGGCTGGTTCGACCGTACACTGTTGGAAAAGGTGGTCTTCAACCTGTTATCGAATGCCTTCAAACATACCGTTCCTCACGAATCGGTCACTGTACGATTACAATCCTTATCCGTCTCCCGCTTACAGGAACTATACCCGGATCATGCCTCAGGAATTCCTCTTTCATCTTCCCGATATGTATGCCTCTCGGTTGAAGATACTGGAAAAGGAATAGAAGACTCCGACAAGAGCCATATATTCGCCCCTTTCTACCAGGGGACGGACGAAAGCGAACAGAATACAACCGGAACAGGAATAGGACTCAGCCTGGTTCTTTCCATAGTCAAACTGCATCATGGCATTGTCTGGGTGGAGAATAACAATCCTAAAGGAGCAGTTTTCCGTGTCCTGATCCCCATAGACCGGGAAGTATACAGCAGCGAAGAAATTACAACCGAGACAGAGACCGTCGAAACTGAAAATTCATCCGAAATGCAGGAAGAAACGCAGGAGCAGACAGTTGCTACCGGGCAGCGATACACATTGTTACTCGCGGAAGACAACCCGGACGTACGGCAATATATCAAAAAACACCTCGATCCCTACTTCGAGGTGCTGGAAGCCGAAAACGGAGCAGAAGCATTCGACAAAGCGGTGGAAGTATTGCCGGATATGATCATCAGCGATATTATGATGCCAAAGAAAGATGGCTTGCAACTCTGCTCGGAAATCAAACAGGATCTGAGAACAGGGCATATCCCGGTTATCATTATCACAGCCAAATCGATGGTTATGCACATCAAGGAGGGCTTTCAGTGCGGTGCAGACGATTACATCGTTAAACCGTTCAATATGGGTGTCCTTTTATACCGTATCCGTAACATCCTGGCTGCCCGCGAACGGCTCAAAGAGCTGTATGGCAAAAAGTTTTCTTTAGAATCGATGGGAATCGAAACCGTTTCGGCCGACGACAAGTTTATGCAAAAATTCTTTGAGGTGATCGAACAGAATATCTCGAACCCGGAATTGAATGTGGATCTTTTATGCAAAGGCACCGGCATCGGACGTGCCAATCTGTACCGGAAACTGAAAGCGATCACAGACCTTTCACCAATCGACCTGATCCGTAATAAGCGGCTCGAAATGGCAGCTAAGATGTTAGTGGAAACAGATATGAATATCTCCGAAGTCTCCGCTAATATTGGCTTTAACTCACATGCCTACTTTGCCACCTGTTTCAAATCCATGTATGGCATGTCTCCTACCGAATATGTATTGCAACACAAGTAATTAATACCTTCAAAGCATGCTCCGTGAGCATGCTTTTTTCATGTCTGATATAGTTTTAAAAGGAAAAGAGATAAATTTTAAACAGTCGCTTACCGTTTCCCCCTAGATTTGCAGCCGAAGAAAAACACAACAAGTTCAATTAACAGTATTAATATTATGAATAACACGTACATGAAAAGTTGTGCCTTGTGCATGACATTGTGCCTTACTTCCGCCTCTTTGCCTCATATAGTAAAAGCAGACGGTTCGGTTATCGAAAACGGAGTTTTGCAGTCATCTTTGATCAGAGGTGTAGTGAAAGACTCGAACGGCGATCCCCTCTTGGGAGTGAATGTGATCGTAAAAGGCTCTACTATCGGTGCCGTGACCGATATAGATGGCAACTTTTCTTTTGAAGCTCCTGCCGGTTCCATCCTGGTTGTTTCTTACATTGGTTTCAAATCACAGGAAATCAAAGTAAAAGGAAATACCCCCTTAAACATCATCCTGAAAGAAGACTCTGAAGCACTGGACGAAGTTGTGGTAGTAGGATATGGTGTACAAAAAAAGAGTGATGTTACAGGAGCTCTTTCTTCCGTAAAAGGAGACGAACTGACAAAACTGTCCATATCCCGTACCGACCAGGCTTTACAGGGCCAGATGGCCGGTGTTATGGTACAAAACAGTGTCGCAGCCCCGGGAGAAGAACCCAATATCATTATTCGCGGGGGAAACTCCCTGAAAGGTGACAACGCTCCCCTTGTCGTTATCGACGGCGTGTTAGGCGGTGATCTGTCCCTGATCGATCCGAACGATATTACCTCTATCGAAGTATTGAAAGATGCCTCCTCCACCTCCATATATGGTTCACGTGGTGCCAACGGTGTAATTATGGTGACAACCAAACGAGGCAGCACCGGTAAACCTTCTGTTTCATACAGCGGTTATGTATCCGTATCGCAGGTCTCTAAAAAAATGGATATGCTAAACGGACAGGAATTATACGACCTGTTAAAAGAAGCACAGGAGAACTATCCGACAAGTGCATTAAAAATACCCTCCTGGGTCGATCCGAATAACCTGAACAATACAGACTGGCAGGATGAAGTTTTCCGCTCGGCTCCTATGACCGGACACTCCTTATCTGTCAGTGGCGGTACGGAAACGACAAAATACAGCCTGTCCGGCAACTACCTGTTGCAACAGGGTATAATCAAAAACTCTGACTTTAACCGTGCAGGTGTTCGCGCGAACGTCGAACAGAAGTTAGGGAAAAACGTTACAGTCGGCATGTTGCTGAACGCCTCCCGCTCGTCATCTACCAGCGCCAGCATTAACCAGATGAATGGTTCCGATGGTGGTGGCGTTACATTCTCTGCCCTGGGTTTCGGCCCCTTGGTACCCGTATATAAAGAAGACGGATCATTCAGCGGCCCTCTGAAAGACGGGGCACAGATGAATAACCCGGTAGCGCTGATCAACGACCAGGTAGTGGATAAAGACCGCAGTTATTTCCAGGGGACTGCTTTCCTGGAATGGGAAATACTAAAGGGCCTGCGTTTCCGGACAGCCTGGTCGTACACATACAGCGATAAACGCCAACGCCAGTTTACTTCCGGGGAAAACCTGCTGTCTTACAAAGGACAAGGATATGCGTATGTAGAGAATAAAGAGACAACGAACTGGTTGGGGGAAAATACGCTGACCTATTCAAAAACATTCAATAAAGACCATTCGTTGAATGTGGTGGCAGGTTTCACGGCAGAAGCATCCGATTACTTTTACAATACATCCAGCGGTAAAGGCTTTGATATCGAATCGCTGGGATACTGGAATATGGGATTAGCCGACAACAGCCTGTTAAGCGTGGGTAGTGGGGGAAACCATTCTGCGATCGCTTCCTGGCTGGGACGTGTAAACTATGCCTATAAAGGCAAATATCTGGCATCCGTCAGTTTCCGTGCCGACGGTTCTTCCAAATTTGCAAAGAACAATAAATGGGGTTATTTCCCTTCGGCGGCATTGGGATGGCGCATCAGTGAAGAAGATTTCATGAAAGATATTTCATGGATACAAAACCTGAAACTGCGTGGTAGCTATGGTGAAACAGGTAGCCAGGCAATCACTCCTTACCAGTCATTAGCAAGTTTCAGTACGACTAGTTATGTATTAGGGGGAAACTCTGCGGTCGCCCTCGTTCCGGGACGTGTGCCGAACCCTGACCTGAAATGGGAAACAACCAAGCAAACGGATATAGGTATCGACCTGAGTGTATTGGGTGGACGTATTTCACTGGTTGCCGACTATTACTATAAAAAGACGATCGATCTTCATTATGACAAGATACTGCCTTATTATACCGGATATTCATCACAGACCCAGAATATCGGAAGTAAACAGAATAAAGGATGGGAGTTTTCTTTGAATACACAGAATCTGGTCGGCGACCTCAAATGGTCAACCTCCGTAAACATTGCTTTGAACAAAGAGAAAGTACTAGACCTGGGTGACGATCAATATTTCTATACCAACGGTTCCGGCGGCGCTTTGGGAGCAGGGTTTAATGAAACCGGTATCGTACAGGTCGGCAAACCGCTCGGTAACTTCTACGGATATGTATTCGACGGGATCTATCAGAACCAGGCGGATGTAAATAAACTGAGTAGTTCCACTGCCCGGGTCGGTGCCGTCAAATTCAAAGACTTGGATGGCGACGGAAAGATTACGACCGAAGACCGTACCATCATCGGTAATGCCAACCCCGACTTTATTTTCGGTATCGGCAACGACTTCTCCTATAAGGATTTCGACCTGAGCTTCTTGTTTCAGGGTACATATGGGAATGATATTATGAACCTGATGACAGTAACATTCAGCGAATTACCCAGTAACTCGAACAATACCGGCAACGCATTCAGATATGTAAAAGACTCCTGGAGAGGCGAAGGCACATCCAATACACAGCAAGCCCTGAACGAAGGGGTCGGCCCGGCATCTACACGCTTTATCGAAGACGGTTCCTATATCCGCCTGAAAAACCTGACACTGGGTTATACATTGCCTAAGTCGCTTACCTCCCAATGGGGTATTTCCAACCTGCGCCTCTATATCAGCGGACAGAACCTGTTCACCATCACCGGTTATTCCGGCTACGACCCAGAAGTCAGCTCCCGCACAGGTAACTATAACTTAGGTTTCGATGGCGGTAGCTATCCGGCCATCCGCTCTTATACCTTTGGATTGAATCTTACATTATAATTAAACCATTTAAACGAACATGAATATGAAATCATATATAAACAAAGCAGTTGCGGGAGTATGTTCCCTGATGTTATTAATGAGCAGTTGCGATTCTTTCCTCTCGGAAGAACCGAAAGACTTCCTTTCGCCCGAGAACCTGCCGAATACGGAAGCAGAATGTAATATGCTGCTGATGGGAACGCTTTCCTACTGGCGCAGCAACGATTTCGAGCGTCATATTAATTTCATCGCGGAAGCAACCACCGATGCCGTTGTCAGTGCTACCGCCAACAACGTTGCCCGCGACGAAATGAACTCCCTGACCTGGCAAAGCGACAACGAGAGTCTCTTCAAGCCCTGGAAACAGTTCTATGCCTGTATCAATGCTTCTAATATCATTATACAGAAAGTCCCGAACGCCTCGAAAGTGAACGACGAAGTTAAAAACCATTACGTGGCTGCCGCCCGCTATATGCGCGCCATGTCTTATTTCTACCTTGTACGTATCTTCAATGATGTCATTTATCTGGATACGCCGGTGGAGGATTTCAACGGTGCAACGAATATGACAAAGGTTTCCGCCAAAGAAATTTATGGCCATATCATCGAAGACCTTGAATTTGCGGAAGCCAATTTACCGGAAAAATGGAGTGAAGGGACAGAGCGTCCCACTATCGCAGCCGCCAAATCACTGTTATCATGGGTATATATCACAATGGCCGGCGAACAGATCAAGGATCAGTCGATGTGGGCCAAGGCAGCAGCCAAAGCCAAAGAAGTCATCGACAATAAAGGCAAGTACGGAATTGAATTAGTGGCCGATTACGAGGATTTGTGGAAAGTAAGCAACCGTTACAACAAAGAGTCGATCTTTGCACTGAACTTTGCCGAAGGCCTCGGAGACAACCAATGCGGAGCCGAATGGCGCCCTTCGAGCATCGGTTCCGAATCCGGCTGGGGATTCTTCTACACGCTGCAAACCTATATCGACAGGTTCGATGATAAGGATAAACGCAAAGCAGCTACGTTCCTGACCGAAATAGTCAGCACCGTAGATAAGAAAACTTATACAACGACTGATTTCGGCAGCCCGTACCCTCACGGAAAGAAATGGTGCGACGGTGGCCGCGAAAACTTCTCACAGCGTAATAAACGTACCGATATGTACATTCCGATCATCCGTTACGCCGATATACTATTGATATTTGCAGAAGCAGAGAACGAAGCCAACGGCCCGACGGCAGCAGCCTATAAAGCAGTAAACCAGCTACGTACACGTGCCGGCCTGGATAATCTTTCCGGCTTATCCAAAGACGCTTTCCGCCAGGCTATCCAGAAAGAATGGGTGCTTGAAACATCCCACGAACGCATTTATCGTTTCAACTTGGTACGCTGGGGAACATATTTGTCTACCATGAGGGATTATTTCCAAAAGAACTTCCCGGATAAGGTAAAGAATGTAACAGAAGAAAGGCTTTATTTCCCGTGTCCGGATCACGACGCCATGCTGAATCCTAATTTATAAGCAAGTCGTTGACAAAACTTCATAAGTAAATCAAAAAGGGTATGAAATTCTATTAGTCTTTCATACCCTTTCACTTTTCAGATCCGTGCCGTTATATAATCGATGATATCCAGACAGAGATTGGTGGTCTGGTCATTCGTATCCAGATCCGGATTCAGCTCCACGAGATCCATCGATTTGATCAGGTTGGTCGACAGCATGTGTTTGACAAACTCATTGAACTCGTCGGGAATAAGGCCTTCACAGACACGCGTTCCCGTTCCCGGGGCAAAACGGGGGTCGATACTGTCTACATCGATGCTGAAATGGACGTTGCGTATTTTCCGCTCCTTCAGTTTCCGTTTGATATCTTCGGCCACAAAATTAATGCCTTTCAGATGAATGGTTTCCATCGTATAGATACTCAGTTGCTCCTTTTCTATCAGGGCCTGTTCGCCCTCGTCGAGGCTGCGGGTTCCTACCAGGAAGACATTCTGGGGATTCACCTTGTTGCCGGGAGCATAGATATTCACCAGTTCTTCACTCCCCATCCCCATCAGGGCGCTCAACGGCATCCCGTGGATATTTCCGCTGGGAGAGGTTTCGTTCGTATTGATATCGCCGTGGGCATCGAGCCAGATGATACCGAAATCATCGAAGCACTTCCCTACCCCGGAAGCGCTGCCCAGTCCGAGCGAATGGTCGCCGCCGACCACAAGCGGGAAGGCGCCGCCCCGCAACGTGTCGTAGACCAACTCCGCCAGGTTGTTGTTCACCTCGACGATAGCGTCGAGGTATTTCATGCTCTTGCTTCGGGCAAATTTATCCGCTTCCGACACGGGAGGCACATAGAGATTACCCAGGTCGAAGGCACGATGGCCGTTCTTCCGGATAACCTGCATCAGCCCCCGCTCGCGAAGATGGTTCGGGGCACGTTCAACGCCTTCGCGGTCGCAACCCAGATTCAGCGGGACTCCTATTACGTTTATTTTCATATAACCGGTTTAAAATTGAGCGAACGTTTCTTTAATAATACCGATTGCTTCCATCATCTGGTCGCGGGTAATGATCAGGGGCGGGGTGAAGCGGATGATATGGTCGTGCGTCGGTTTGGCTATCAGGCCGTTCTCTTTCAGGGCCAGACAGATGTCCCAGGCCACCTTACCGTCTTTGGGTTCGGTGACTACGGCATTCAGCAAGCCTTTGCCACGAACCTGTTTGATCATCGGATTGTCGATCTTTTCCATTTCACTACGGAACAGTTCGCCCATTGCATAGGCATTTTCCGAAAGCTTTTCATCGCGTACAACTTCCAGGGCGGCGATGCCGACAGCTGCCGCCAACGGATTTCCGCCGTATGTAGAACCATGTTCGCCCGGAGCGATCGTCAGCATGATCTCGTCGCTGGCCAACACAGCTGAGACAGGCGTCACGCCACCGGAAAGGGCTTTTCCCAAGATAAGGATATCGGGGTGGATATCTTCATAATCGCAGGCCAGCAGTTTACCGGTACGGCCGATGCCTGTCTGTATCTCATCCGCGATAAACAGGACATTATGCTGTTTGCAGAGATCGTAGCACCGGCGGAGATAACCGTCGTCGGGCACTACCACACCTGCTTCGCCCTGTATCGGTTCAAGCAGGAAGCCGACTACATCGGGATCTTTCAAGGCTTCCGCCAGCGCATCCACCTGATTGTATTCTACTTTGATAAACCCCGGGGTATAAGGGCCGAAGTCTGTATACGAACTCGGATCGGTACTCATCGAAATGATCGTGATTGTCCGTCCGTGGAAATTCTCGCTGCAAACGACGATCTTTGCTTTTTCGGGAGCGACGCCCTTGATACGATATCCCCATCGGCGAGCCAGCTTCAGGGCGGTCTCCACCGCTTCGGCTCCGGTATTCATCGGCAGCAGCTTGTCGTAGCCGAAGAACTTGCAGGCAAACTCCATGTATTCACCCAGTATACCGGCATGGAAAGCACGCGATACGAGTGTCAGCTTCTGCGCCTGGTCGGTCAGCGCTTTAATGATCCTGGGATGGCAATGCCCCTGGCTCAGGGCGGAATAACCGGACAGGAAATCAAAGTAACGTTTGCCTTCCACGTCCCACACAAATACGCCTTCTCCTTTCTCGAGAACGACAGGCAGGGGATGATAGTTGTGTGCACCAAACTTCCCCTCACGGGTGATGTAATCTTCCGGTCTCATACTATTTCTGATTTAGTTGTTTTGTCAGACTGTAAGCGTTTCATACAGCCATTGAGCCAAAGGTAGTTATTTGGGTGACAGTATGTCACCCAAAGTGATATGTTAAGAAACACACTACAAACATTGTTGCAGCCATTAAGTTGTCACTTCTGACAGCGATTCAGATAACATTCAAGACTGCAATGAAAAAGAAAGGGCAGACAGAAGGCAGGAACAATCAATATTTTTATAACTTCGCAAAAAAAACAGCTCACAGGACGTTCCGGTATTAAACATTTCATATATTTGCACTGCCGAAAGGCAGACATATTAATATATAGAAGCGTTTAGCTTATCACTGAATAAAGAAATCTGGACAATTTCTAATCGAATCAGGATAAATCAAAAACGTTCATTTCCTTGTTGTATATGTGCCTTACATATATAAAACTAGGTGTGAGCTGTTATTTTATCTATTCGATGGGCAGTCCAGAGCCTCTTTATTGGATAAGTTAGCAGGCTCACACTTCTTTTTTACAAACACCACACTAGTAGAGAGCCTTATGTGTACAAACTAATTAAATTATGAAGAAAATCTTCATTCTGGCAGCATTCATGCTAGCCTTCGTCTCATCACAAGCACAAGATGTATTTAAGAAAGGTGACAATCTGATTGGCGCCCAAGTAGGTATCGGTAAAGGATTGGCTATATCCGCCACCTATGAAAGAGCGGTTGTCGACAACCTATTCGACGGTAAAGGATCGATCGGTGTCGGCGGTTACCTCGGTTATCTGCATGACAAAGACAGTTACACCTACAGTGGTTATGAAGTCGGTTGGAAATACGACGACATTATCCTGGGGGCGCGCGGAAATCTCCATTACCAGTTTATCGACCGTTTGGATACCTATGCCGGCTTAATGCTCGGATATGAAATTGTCAATGCCAAAGCATACGGCAAAGAGTCCGGTGGCGGAACTATTACAGGAACCAGCGCCGATGCCAGCGGTTTTGCTTTTAGCATACACGTCGGCACACGCTATTATTTCACGGAAAATTTTGCAGCCGGAGTAGAAGTCGGCTACGGAGTATCGTATGCGAATGTGGGAGTAGCCTATAAATTCTAACACGATGCTACGTCTTTTATTCTTTCTGCTTGTCCTTTCGAGTGCTCCATACTTAAAAGGACAACAAATAATCTCTTCCATGGGAGGATTATTTGAAAACGGACGAATAAGTTGCCAGGTAACAATGGGAGAAGTAGATACCGGCAGCCGGAATGGCCCGGCTTCTTCTTCCATCCTGTTTATACCCGGCATATTCTCTCCCTCGGACGGGATCATCTCCGCTACCGGAAACGAACAGTTGTCAACGAAAAAACCGGTTGTCGCATGTTCGCTCAAAGGGACCGTTTTACATCTTTCGCAACCGGATGAAACGCCGGTCGATTGCACTGTTTATTCAGTCCGCGGACAATTATTGCATCATTCCGAGTTCCGGACAACCCGGCATGAGATCTCTCTTCAACCCTTATCTCCGGGAATCTATTTCATCCGGATCATACAGGGTAAATATTATTATACTTATAAAATGAATCTGCCATGAGAAAAATACTATACCTATCATGCTGCCTTTTGTGGATCAGCCAACTGCTCTATTCGCAGGCGCCGCAGGCATTCAATTACCAGGCTGTAGTTCGCAATAAAACAGGCGAAGTGCTGAAAGCGCAGCCGTTGAATATACAAATAACCATCCTCTCCGACCATGCCCAAGGGCCAACCGTATACCAGGAGACGCATACGACGACGACCAGCGATGCCGGAACGATCTCTTTACAAATCGGCAAAGGGACTCCCCTGCAAGGCAAATTCGACGAAATAAACTGGGCTTCGGGCAAGGATTATTTCCTCAACACCGCTTTCACCCTGAACAATGAAACGATCACGCTGGGTGCCGTTCAGATACTAAGCGTGCCTTATGCCCTCTATGCCCAACGTTCGGGCGAAAAACACAATTTGATTTTAAAAGACGGAAAACTCAGCATCGAAGGCGGAGGCGAAGGGGTAAAACTACCCTCAGGAGGTTCTTCCGGCCAATGCCTGTGGGAAGAAGGCACGGGTGAGATATACCACAAAGGCGCCATCTCGCTGAAACAAAACAACATCCCCTATCTGCAAGCAAATGCCGACATCGACGGAGTAGGCCACCTCCGCCTGAATTATAAAGGAGATAAAAGCATCACCTTCGATCAGGGGGAAATAGTGACTTACAACAGTGGAGAACAGCCCAAAGTAAAAATCGTAAACACAGCCAATACTGAAAACGGAGGAATCGGCATCTGGGGAGAAGGCGTAGAACGGTTATCGTTGCTGGCTCCGAAAATCGAAGGGGGAACGGGTAGTTCCATTTATATGAAGGGGAAGGATGCGACAAAAAATCTGATTACTTTATCAGCACTTGATTACGGCGGTTCGTTGTTTCTCCAAACAGCAGGTACAACGAAAAAAGTAGCCATATTGAATCCTGATGGACTATCCTTTAGCAACCCCCATAATAATAATACCGTTTCCATAGAGAATTATTCCTCAGGAACTATCAAAAGAGGAATTATCCGCCTGTATGATCGTTCCGGCAACGACAGCAAATCTTGTACCTCTATCTATGGAGATGGAAGTATAATATTAGATGGATACAACGGAAAACGTAACGTATTTCTGAGCAATGTTATTTCAGATGAAAACTCCGGCGGCGTATGGACATACGATAAGGAAGGTAATTACCTGGTAAAAATCTCTAGCGTAATAGGTGCAACCGATGCCGCCAGTATCAGTATTAATTATAAAGGTGAAGAAAAAGGCAAATTCCAAATCATCAACGGCCAATCCCGCCTCACCACCGACGAAATCTACCTGGCCGGCCGGCCGCTGAGTACCTCCTCAACCAGCTATGCCGCCGGATTAAAATCGACAGGCGGCCATGCCCGCTGCTTTGTTTCCGAAAGCACGGATGGGCAGATCACCTTCCGGGGAACCGCCTCTCTGAACAACGGACAGTTTCAGGTCATCCTCCCTTCCGAAGAAACAGAAAAAATCGACGAGAAGAGCATAACCATACAAGTAACGCCTCTTTCCCGCGCTTCCAAAGGACTGGCAGTGGTACGGAAAAACAACCGGTCGTTTACCGTTGCCGAACTGATGTCGGGGACAGGCAGCTACGATTTCGACTGGACGTTAACGGCCCTGATCAAAGAAACCCCGCAATTGCGTAGCAGCAACGACTACCAAAGCAGCGGGCCCGGAAAGTTGGAATAAAAAAAATTTCCATCTCCAAAAACATTTTTTCAACACAGAAAAAAAATTTTCCGCCTTTAAAAATGATTTTCCGAACCGGAAAGAAGAAAATCCACCTTGAAAAATCATTTTTGAACACTGAAAAAAAGAGTCCTCCTCTAAAAACAGCTTTTAGAGCCGGAAAAAAGAAGGCCACCTCAAAAAATGATTTTTCGGGGTGGAAAAGTTTTTTCCGGCTTCTTTTTGCCGTTTCAAGACTTTTATTCTATCTTGTCAGTCATTCTCCGGTAAAGAATAAAAAAACAAGTGTTAATATTAAAACTAAAAAACATGAAAACGATTATTGTAGACTCCGTTTTAAGACGTGCCCGAAATGCCGAGCATTATCAGGCTCATAACGATATACTGGAAGTTATCACTGTCGAGTTCGTTACGGCCTTTGGTATCCCTGCGCTACGGGAAAAATACCAAAGCCTGTTCGATATCGAAAACGACTGCTATCTGCACAATGCGGCTTATCAGGATACTCCCGAATTGCAGGCTGCCGACCGTAAACGCGACGACCTTTTCCTCTATAATTCCCAAACAATCACCACCGCCGGACTCTCGCCCATCGAAGCTACCGCAGCGGCCGGCAAACGTTTATCGTACGTATTAGCCCCTTACAAAGAGGCTCCCCGCCTGGCATACGCCTCCAATACGGCGGCAATAACTGATTTTGTACTGAAAATGCGCGAACCGGCCAATGCCGCCGACATCACGACCCTGGGCCTGACCGCCGCTATCGATGCGCTGGACGAAGCGAACAAAGAGTTCAACCGGATCTATACGAAACGTTCCGCCGAACTGCTCACCCGCTCTACGTCGGAGAATATGAAAAGTATCCGCTTGAAGGTAGACGAAGCATTCAGAGCGGTTGCCTCTGCCATCAATGCATTCTACCAGGTGAACGAACTAGTTACGAAAGATATCGAAAAGAGTCGAACCTTAGGCTCCGTGATCGATAATATAAACGCGATACTCTACCAGTTGCAGACTACGTTGTCGCGTGCCGGCGTCGGCTCCAAACCGACTGTCAGTCCAGATGACAAACCGGTTATCGACCCGCCGGCAGAAGGTGGAGGCGAAGATGACAGACCGGTTATCGAATAGGATAATTAATCCTGCTTTTATACCAGACTTGTCTTTGTTATACTAAAAAGGGATGACCCTCGTCATCCCCTTTTTTCATGTTTGGCGTGATATATATATAGTCTTGAGAATTAAATGCGTATTATTTACCGGAAGTTTTAAGGCTTACCGGTTTGAACAGGAATACGAACAGGAACAGCAGCACCGCCGTGCAAACCGAAGAGATCAGGAACAATACCGGCCAGTCGCATTTGTCGCCGTCGCGGAAAAAGCCGATCAGCCATCCGTTCCATAACGTCCCGATCAGGAAGCCTACGCCCCATACCAGGAAGAAAAGCAATCCCTGTGCCTGTGCTTTCATCTCTTTCGGGGCTACATTGTCCGTGTACACTTGTCCGCCGACATAGAACAGTCCGAAGATCAGGCCATGCACGATAATACCTATATAGTAGAACCATTGCTGCCCGGTTTCCGCACCGAAGAAAAAGGCTCCGTAACGAACCAGCATCGCCACCATACCAAAGATCAGCGTGCTCTTGATCCCCGACTTTACAAGGATCGTTGTTGTAATGATCAGGAAGAACATTTCAGCCAGCTGGCCGAAGTTCATCGTTACCGTAATATTACGTACCTGCTCGTCTGCCAGGATCATGGAACCGTACACATGATAGAGCGTAAACGGGATGATCGACAGGAAGGTCAGGATCATAAACACCCGGTAGTTCTTATCTTTCATCAGCGAGAAAGCAGAGAATCCTGTAATATCCATTACCGATATCTTCGACGTTTTCGCTACCGAAGGCGGTGTATGCGGGAGTGTCAGGTTAGCGAAAGCCGCTACAAAGCAGACACCTGCACCACAATACATCGGCAGGTTCGTATCGTCGAACGCTTCCATACCCATTACGTGGATCGCCACCAGGCTGAATATCCCCGAAGCCACCCAGCCTACCGAACCGAACATACGTATGCGCGGGAACTGCTCGGACGGGGCATGACTCATCGCAATCGTACTTGTCAGGCTCTGTGTCGGCATGTGACAGAGCATAGCCATTACAACAAAAAACATCAGTGGAGGAAAATCTTGCTGCTGGGCGGCCAGCAGCAAGAAGACTCCCGTTAATATATTCAAAACTGCCAATATCTTTTCTGCGGCAAAGTAACGGTCGGCAATCGCTCCGATAAACGAAGATCCCATTGCGCCGATAGCCATTGCACTTAATACTAAGGATACCTGATAGACTTCCAGCTTGAGCGTGTGCGAAAGATAGGCGGCCAGCGGCACCCACCAGACAGCACTCAACATGTACTGTAAAAACATCATCAGACATAGCTGAACTTTTGTTCCGAGTCCTTTATTAGTATGTAGTGTACTCATGATAGTAAAAAAGGTTATTTGTTGTGTTCTTCAAATCGATGATCAAAAGTAGTCCTTCCCCGAAAGAAAGTCTGTCCGTTCCGGTTGCATTAATTCCCGTATTTATCTCATTCCAGGGTGTTCTCGCACGGTATGATACGATTTTTTAAAACCGTGATACGATAAAAGGAAACCGGTAATACAATTTTATATATCTTGCAGTGTCAAACAACAAACTTATTTATGAGCTATCTGAAGTTGATCTTATCTATACTTTTCCTGTCGTGTTCCCTCTGGATATTTGCTGACGAAAGCAACTACCTTTTCCGTCATTACCAGGTGGAAAACGGGTTAAGCGATAATATGGTGACAGGCTGCGTGCAGGACAAAAGCGGCTATATATGGATCGGGACGCGCGACGGCCTGAACCGTTTCGACGGATATACCTTCAAGGTGTTCCGCAACGATCCCGACGACGCCGAATCGCTCGGTAACAACTGGGTCACACATCTGAACTGCGACAACGAGGGGAATTTATGGGTAGGGACGCTTTCCGGGTTGTATCAGTATAACGAGACAAAAGAATCGTTCCTTCACGTTCCTTTCACCAAGAACAAAGGGATCGACCTCTTTCAGTTCGATGAGAACAACCTGCTGTGGCTGCTGATGGACGGGGCACTCATTCAATATAATATAACTGACGGACAGTTCCATATCTTCGCCGGAAACAACGGGCAGACTTATACCTCTTTCTGTATCATGCCCGACAATTCCATCTGGCTGGGAGACTCGGAAGGTTTTATCTCCCTGCTGAACACGGAAGACGGGACACTTGACTCGTACGACCTTTTCGCGCATTCCCCGGCTACGACTTCCCGGAA
>ERZ856578.1539-NODE-1539-length-42887-cov-10.574632_pt1 | contig 42887 bp, 48 predicted proteins | sample MGYA00514384_ERZ856578 | MGnify/ENA primary metagenome ERZ856578 (study PRJEB29103, sample SAMN06111958) | human gut metagenome | biome: human gut; feature: ankylosing spondylitis patient; material: healthy_person | host: Homo sapiens | place: China:Hangzhou...
ATGCGGGTGCAAAAGTAGTCGATTACTACATACACTCCAAACTTTTCACCAATTATTTTTTATTTATTTTTTCACGGTAGGCACTGTATTATAATGTACGGGTGAATAAGCTAGAAAATGTTTTTTATCTTAGCCAGCATGACCACAGGATTATCCTCTTCTTTTAAATGAGCTGCAATTTCTCTCAATTTGCCTTTCAATTTACCTTTCTCTTCAATAAGTGACAAAGCTTCCAAAGATACGGCGAAAGCAATCTCTTCATTCAAAGCACATACTGATAAATCCTCTTCACGTTTATCGAAGTCTGCATTATAAACAATAGAATGATAAATCTTTTTTTCCTTCTTGTCATATATTAAATCAACAGTTGGCATTTTGTTATCCTTTTCGAAATTGCATTCCTTTTTCACCGTCTGCATAAAATAATAACGATCCGTCAAGATTCCCGGAAACAGGAAGACTTCCGGCGTCATTGTCTGTACAGAAGGAATTCTGACCATAAACGGGCGAAGATCCCCGTTTGGCCGATGGGCATAGATAGTATCGGCTGAAGGTTCGCTCAAAATCCAATCACCCTGATAAGAAGATACAAAACTATTACTGGGAACGCTTGCATACACCCCATCCGCAACACGCTTTACGATTATCGGCGATATTCTCTTCTCGTATGGAACCTCAATATCCGTCCAACTTCCATCTTGTGCAGACAAAAGAAAGAATGTAGATGTAGAAGACTCGTTCTCTGGCGAATAAACATTCTGAGAAAGAAAATGATTTTCATCATAATCGTACAAGTTCGTAACAAGTGCTCCTTTTTTATAAGGAATTGTCCTTTTATAATTTCCATCCAAATCATATACTTGAATTTTACTTGAAGGACCATCATTCACAAATATCTCATCCTCTTCTTTATTTAAATGAACATTAAAAGGCAATATATACTCCTCTGGACCTTGCCCTCTACGATTAATCTTCTTCAATCCTTTGCCAGTCGACCGGTCAAATATCAAAATTTCCCCCTGACGCACATTCGTCAATACCAAGATATCCTTACCGACATCCGCGATCTTTCCTTTGACAATAAATTCATCCGTCGTTTCCAACAAAACATATTCCACATCTATAAAATCCTGCAAAATCAGTTCTTTCTTTGGATAATCCGCCGTAACATCTACCGTGATAAGACTGTCTGATTTATTACCTTCACATCCCATTAATATTAATAGGATAGTTCCCAAAATAAGATTTTTACTTTTCATGTTTCCAGTTATATTAGTTATTAAACATTGACTATTTTGTTTGGATTCGTAAAAGTAGAAACCGACCCAAAGACAACCAAGGATTTGATGTCACAAAAATGTCACATTTTTAAGCTACTAATAGACAACATTATAAAAGGAAAAGGAAAAATTAAAAAGTTTTGATGAACTTATCGAAATCTTGTGCGGATCCACTCTCTTGAGTCAGCTTTTCATACAAACGCTTACGTTTATTGGATATCGCCTGGCTATTCACCGACAACAATACAGCAATACGTCCTACCGGAATCTGCAATTTTACCAAACAACATACATTCAAATCCAAGTTAGATATACGGGGATACAACATTCTTATCTTACCTGTAAAATCTTTATATAATATATGATCTATCATTTTTATAACCTCCTATAATCCGAAAAACGAAAAAACCGCTTTGGAAAAACGAAAACGGAAAGTCCGACCGGGAAGAAGGAAAAACGAAAACGGAAACTTCCTCGACACGCACACAAAAAAAAGACAGCGTTTGAACACAGATAAAACGGTATTCAAACGCTGTTTTTTTATTGGAAAAATACTCAAAAGGCCATTGCCAATTCAAAGAAAATTTGTATCTTTACATAGTGTTAGTAAGGGTTTTACCCTTATAACTTCTTGTCATAAGTTGAGTATTTCTCTACTTGGGGAACTTTTCGTACATATCCTTTCGCTATGTCCTTCAGCGCTCTTTCAAGCGTCCTCAACATAGCGGGAATTATATCCTGTTCGTAAAAATCTCTCGGCCGTAAAGAATAGTCGATCTTAACTATTTCCTGCTCGCAAATATCCCCTGTATCTATTCCGCTGTCAGCCCAAAACCAGGTGGCTGCTGTTATTACCTCCTTACGTTTGTAGGCATACTTTATGGCGCTGGCTCCACGTCCATAGGGTAACGGACTGGGGTGAAAGATAAGCGTACCGTAGACGGGAGCGCCCAGCACTTCAGTCGGCAATATTTCTGTAAGCAATGGGGCAATTGCCAGGTCTGCCATACTTGTAACGTTTGTTACAGTATGGCCTAAACGCCCGACAAGGGCTTTTGCGGCTCCATAAGCGGCTGTATTTTCGTTTCCGTATATCCTGACTATCATTTTACCCTCCTATGTATTTAAAAGCCTGTACGGCTCTAAAATGACCGCCGTAGCCGGTATTACTCCGGTTGGTTATTCCTTTTCTTTCTCGTGAACGCTTCATGGAACTGGCCGAACGCTTTTTATTTGCTCCGTAAAGGCTGGCCGCCGTTTGTTCCCATCTTTTGGAATGCCGAAGCGCCCCACAAAGTTGCGGGTGCGATGTATGAAAGAACGTATGGAACTTGTACCCGCACCGGCCATTACCTTGCAAATGGTATTCACATACGGCGGCCAGGAACTTAGTACCGACACCGATACCTTGCCATTCGGGCATTACTACCAGGCGGGTAGCCCGGTAAGCGTTGGCAGTAAACAGCGGCGCCACCGCCACATGGCAAACCGGTTCGCCGTCAATAATACCGACAAAGTATTCGGCGGCCACCGGAAGTGGCAAATCTAAATAATAATGGCGCTTAAAGAGTCGTGGGAATACAGTTCCCCGGACTTTATATATTTGAAGGGTGAGTTCCGGTCTTTGCCGAAAACAGTCACGCTCGTAAAAGCGTGCCTCGTCCGTATTGTACACCCAGTCGGGTTGTAGCCAGTCTATAATATCAAAGTGACAGGATAAAAGCACAACCTGGCCGGAACCTTTGCGCCATGTTTTAGCGAAAGCGGCTGCCCCCACTTTTGCGATCTGCCGGTCAATGACAGACGTAAATTCGTCGATAACGACACGTTCAGGGCGCTCACATACCAGGCGAGCCAGGCCGGCACGGAACTTTTCGCCGTTTGATAACACGTTGAAAGGACGAAGCCAGGCCGGAACGTCACCCAAGCCAACGGCGGAAAGGGCGCCGGTTACAGTGTTGAAGTCGCCATTCGGAGCTATACAGTCCACAATCGGTTTACTGTTGTCCCACCCGGCATAAAGGTCGTGAATAGGTTCCGAAAAGATACGGTTCCCGATACTGGTCTTACCGCTTCCGGACGCACCGACCACCAGGCCGATCTTCCAGTCTTTCCCCTCGATAGGCAAGTCCACAACCTTTTCCCAGTTGTAGGCATTTTCAGCGTTAAACAGGCTTTTAACCCTGGCCGAACGATAACTATCGAAATCGTTACAGCGATGCTTAATTTCGATTTTCATACCGTTACTACCTTTACGTTTAACCCGTTTTTACGCAGCCATTCATAAGTGGCTTGCTGATCTTCTTCACTTTGGCATATTACAATTACGCCGTACTGTTCTTTGTAGGTAAAATTTCCCATATTCGTTTTTTATTGATTACGGGGCAAAGGTCATCAGTCTGGTGTAAACTGCATAATTTCCGGGCTTTATCCCACTGCACGACTTTTGCAGTAATCAAGTTCCTGGCTTAAATGGTTGATTACTGAATAAACCTTCCGTTCGCTGATCCCATATTTTTCAGCCAGTGTCGCAACGATATAGGTTTTCTTTTCACCTTCCCGGTTCAAACGCTCGTATTCGGCGAACAGGTCAGCATATTTATAGTCTTCCGGCTTTATGCCGGCAAAACAAAGCCTTTTCAAAAGTTCTTTGTTAAAGTCTAATAGTTCATATATCTTCATTATGTCCGAATTTTATTTTTGAAAATTGGCAAATAGCCCTATCTTTGCACTACCACTCATACGAAAACAAAAATGCGTCATCGCGCGGTGGAAGGCTTATAGCCCTCGGCTGTGCGTGATGGCGCATTTTTTGTTAGTGTGTGAGTGGTATTACTAACTAACAGGCCGGGGGCTTTTCCCTACCCCCAAAGGTATTATCTATTCATACGGCGTAAAATCATAAGAGTCTTTTTCTACCCATCCGTCATTTAAAACTTTCTCTGTGTAAGCGACAGCTTTCACATAAAAGTCTGTAATATCGGATAATTCAGTAAAGGTATGATATACTGGTTCAGCTTCAGTTCCAAATTTGAACGTAACGGGTAGACTGCTCCCCGAAGTCTGTACGGCTAAATCATAGGCGGCTTTATAATTAAACTGATTTTGCATACTCAGCCAAACGGGTATATCATTCCAGGTAAAACCACGTAGGATATCATCGTCAACCCTGTTATTTATCCAATCAATCACAACCTTTTTTATTTCGTCAATCGAAGGCTTACGAGAAAATTCGGCTTCCTCGTATGTTACGCCTCCTTCGCAACCTTCAGCCTGGTCGGGCTGAACATTCCAGCGGACGCGCCATTTATCTTTTGCGGGATTGATACATTCGATCAATTTAACCCCGGCTGTTCCATGTACTTTCATACTAAATGTTTTTAAGTGAATTCATATACGATAATCTTTCCAACGTTTCTACGTTTAATAGTTGTTCGGAAAGGTAGGCCATCCGGAATTTCTTTTATTTGATCTAAAATAGACTTCATCTGCTTAGAGTTGGTGAAAAACTTTTTTTCGACTCCGTCTATTTCAATCAAAACCAAATAACGGTCATTTCCCTGTTCCGTTTTAACATTAGTTTCAAAATTGCATACAATAATAGGCACATTTGTTATATCCGCTATACGTACTACTTCACATGTCCACCATTGTTTCCCGTCCTCGGGTTTCCACTTCACATTCAAATCACTGAAATCTCTCATTCTTGTACCTGTTAGTTTATAAAATAAATTATTGCAATTAGCATGTTTAGCGTAACCATAAAATGCAGCGATCAATTCCTGGCGACGGCGTTTACTTCTGATCGTTTTGATTTTTTGTGCGAAACGTTTTTTTATACGCTTGCGTAGTAATACGTAGTCATGCCGTATTACATACCCTAAATAGTCAATGCCGCATTCTTCAACGTCGAAAATTCGTTCATTATTTTTTATTTCAAGTCCGATACTTTCAATATGGAAATGAACTTTTTCGGCTATTTCAGCAAGTTCTTCTTTTGTTCGCCCTAAAATGACAATGTCGTCACAGTACCGGGAATAGTACTTTACACCGTATTTGTCTTTTAAAAAGTGATCCAGAAAAACACTTAACAGGAGGTTTCCTAAATCCTGGCTTGGCCTCATACCAATAGAAAGCCCGTTATCCAGGACATGAATAATTCGAGCCATTGTATTAAGGAGCCTCTTATCCTTAAAGATACGCGATAAAGCATAAAGAACGAATTCCTGTTTTATTGATTGATAAAACTTGTGGATATCCGCCTTATAACAATACTTTGTACCCTCCGGATCATCCCTTAGGACTTTTCTCAACCGATTTAGACCGTCGTGCATGCCTCTGCCGGGAATAGCGGCAAAAGTATCGCGGATCAATCGCTTTTTGATATGTTTTCCAACTATGGCCATTATTGCATGGAGAGCGATACGATCTTCGTATGAAACACTTTGTATCGTTCTTACTTTTTCATGCTCTTTTACGGAAAACTCACGATATCCTTTGATACTATACATATCGCATTCAATCTGATCGGTTAGCCTGCTAATTATAATTTCGCGGTTACGCATAGTGCGACGGCCTGCACGTGTTTTCTTTTTGGAACCACGCATTACCCGGTCGAAAGCACTTTCCATGTTGTCCTTTTCGATTATTTCTTCTATTATATACCCTGATCGTTTCATAGAATAATCCTTCATTTTGTCTTCTGCCTTCTTCGAGAACCACAAGGGAACCTACCAAACGCTATTACAGTTATTTATGTTTTGCCATAGTGGCAAGGCTCATCCCTCTTGGGACAATTGCCCGGACACGTCCGGAGTATCGTACCCCAAAAAATAATAATTATGTTCGCCAACCGCGAGCTGTAGTTCGAGTTCGTATTCGTCGCATCGTAGTTCGCATTCGCAGCCGCCACACCGCATTGCGTGTTCGAATTGTTGACAGAGCGCAGAACCACACGGGAGGTAGAAGAATTAAGATACTGACCGTCACAATAACCGGTCGTTTCACTCATTCCTGCCTCTGTTACAACAAGGTCTAAAAAGGTTCCGGCGGCGACTTTTTTAGGCCAATTCCAAGTATTATTCGGCGCCAAACCCGCTATATCCCTCGTTGTCCCTTTTACCGTATCCGTAACCCTCCAAACCCCATTTCCTGAAACTGGATTAACGATTACATTATCAAGGAATTCATACTTATTACCCCAACAGTTTTCTATTCCGAGGAAATTTATAGACATGGAATTACCGTTCGCCGTCGTCGTATCTGCATTTCCGATCGAGTTAGTTTGGCCTGTTTCCTTCGTATAAGAATTTGTTCCTGATCCACAAATAGCTTGACTGTTACGGCTCCCGTAAATGGCATAAAAAAGCCAAGCGATCATTTTATGCTGGTCGTAGTCGATCAGCTGATAACCGGTTCCCCGCGCGCGGGCATACGCTTTAAAGTTAGTTTGTGATATGGAACCGGAAGATGCAACAGCACTACGGGAATATAACTTATTACTCAGCGCATACGCCTCATAAGCGCCCAGTAACGACTCCGGGGACTCTTGCCAAGTGCTGTCTAACTGTACAAGGGCAAATGAATAAGCGAATTTACCTGCTCCCAAATCCTCATACTTATAATAGAAGCGGGGATAATAGACCATTACGTCCCCTTCTGTCCCGTCAAGTTTGGCGGCGGAACCGTCGTCGTAATAGTTTGAATTATCATCCTTCAGGTACCGGATCGTCATTTCTCCGTCGCCAGTTTTTTTTGCCAGGCAACGTCGAAACTTAGAACGTATTTGCTGTATGATTGTGCCGTTTATATCTCCGCTGATATTTTGGGGATCAGTAATTGAGTCATCCTGAACAATACGGGAGGTTTTTATACGCTCATAAGTAACCGCCACTGTTCGAGCGGCGCTCCCGGCCGTAAATGTCTGATCCGGGACTGGGTGGTAAGCGGACATCGCATTAACGGACACTTTATAGCCTGTGCCAAAAGGAATATATAAAACGATACCGATTCCGGCCGCTCCCTGGTATATTTGACTATTATCCTTTGTATTGACAACGGTTAAAGTCTGTCCAGCAACACTTGCAGAGTCATCCGCAGTTACATTGATTGTGGCCTTTTCCGTTGTATAGTTTATAGATATGTTACCGGAAACTCCGGAGGCCGTCCCGGCTTTTTCCTCCGGAGCGTTGTAGCCATTTACGGTTCCGGCAGTTATTGTATAGGCGGAGCCGGTAGGTATTTTTATTGCTAACGCGGAACCTCGCCAAGTCAATTCTTTTGTTTCAGCGTCGTACTTAACTGATAGTTTTGTCCCATTAAGGTTAGCATCAGGCTGGGGTTGATTGGACGTTAAAGAAATAGACATAACAGTCGCATTATAAAGTAACGTGGCGGAGTCAGTAATCCCCTCCGGAGTACGAACAATAGCAGCGGGCTTTGAATACCCTTCTACCGATGCACCGGATATCGTTATTTCCTGTCCTGTTGGAACCTTGATTGTTTGAGCCTCACCCTGCCATGACATTTCCTTTGTTTGGCCATCATAAGTAACCGTTATAGCAGTACCGTTCAGGGCTGGGTCTGGCTGGGACTGGTTCCCGCTCAAGGCGACTGTTAAAACAGTCGTATTATAAGATAAAGACAAATCCCTGGTGTTACCGGCCAAAGCGATAAAGTCCTCCACAAGGGGAGTTTTATACCCTTCTATTTCCGGAAGTTCGACCCGGTAGGTCATATTCATTGGGATTGTCGTTGTCAAAGGTTCCCCTTGCCATACAAGCCGGGTATCATTATCCCCATACTTTACATGAAGAACCAGGCCGGCAAGAACTGGATCAGGCTGGGATTGGTTCGTCGTAAGGGTTATTTTTAGCGTTTCGCTCATTACCAGATCACCCCCGGAACCGGCTTTTTTCCATACGGCCGCGCCGGCTTCCGTTATATCGTAAAGTTGGTAAAATACATACTCCTCTTTCTCCGCATCAAAAACGCGGGCTTGCTGCCCTATGCGAAAAGACTCTGTTTTATCCCCGGAACTATAAGTTAATACCGTTTCATCCGGAACAGCATCCAGCGTCGGGCATTCGTAATCCCGGCCGTCTTTACCCTTCAAATTGGGGCTTGTCTTCTCGTGATCCGCGTCTATGAGTTTTATTTTAAATTCTTCGGGGGTATCTGAGACAACCTCAAAGGTCACACTGGTACCGTCGGTATAGTCTACCCCTTTTTGGGGTGTTTTACCTTCCATCGCTTTTAAAAATTCAGCTTCCGTTCCTACATTACCTGCCTTCAGCCAGGTTCTATATACAGAGTCGCCCGGATCACCTTTGGCGCCTTGCAAAATACCATTATCCACCCACGCCGCGTTTATTCCGTCACGGATGTAGACAGTATAGGGCGCGGCAGAACCAACCCCGTACGCGTCCCCGGCCTCCGGAGCCGTAACTGCCGCGTTAAGAGCATCGAACGTAGGGAAAAAGGCAAGCAGAGATAACCCTTTTCCCGTATCCCCTTTCTCACCCTTCAGTTTAGCCAGCTGCTCAGTTGTAAAATCTGAATATTCAAAATCCTTACCCTTGGCCGCAAGCAGCATCGAGACTACATTATCCCCGGAAGGTTCTATCCCAATGCAGGGGGCAAGGATAAGGTAAGAACTACCCTTGTGAGTAATCACATCAAGTTTGTCATATTGGGTATCTTTGTCATACTCCCCATGAGGAGTAATTGAAACCTTGCCTAATACTGTTGTTTTTGCTGTCATATATTTACTGTTAATTCTCCGTTATTATTAATTTCAAAATTGGCACCGGTATATTCCGGATCGGTAGACATGGTAAGTATGCCGGTTGTTGGATCGATCCCAAATGTGGCGAACATGGTATTCCCTTTTGCTATTTCACCGGTATTATACCATTCGCCGGTTTCCTCATTCCAGCGCCACCAGTAACCGTCCCTGATTTCATCCCTATGATCCGAAAGGTCTTTAAGCCGATCCGCCGCGTCTATGGCTTTTTGGGTTGCCTCCCCGGCCGATTTAATAACTGTTTCAGTATTTTCTTTTGCTTTCAGAGTTTCCTTGCGAACCTTCTCTGTTTCATCTTTAACCCCGCTTGTTTCATCTTTAACTTTCTCCGTATCTGACTTAACTGTTAAAGTCTCCTGGCGTACTTTATCCGTCTCTACCCTGACACGATCGGTTTGTTGTTTTACCTCATCTGTGAGTTCGGCGGCGGCGAGGGTGTCCTTTGTTACATCTTCCGCATTTTTAATAACCTTCCGGACATCATCTTCAACAAGAACTTGCCATTCACCTAAAGCCGCTGCCGCGTCTAAAGCTGGTTTTTGTAATAGGGCTATGCCTTCCGCGCTGAAGTCTGAAACATCCGGCATTACGTCTGCGAATGAAAACAAAGATTCATAAGCAGAGTCCGGATCACGGGAGTATTTTATATCTATTCCGTTCGCGGAACGCTGCCAGACCGGTTTATCTCCGTTTTGGGCTAAAGGAAATGATATTGTTATAGTAGGCGCCTCATTCGTCCCGGTCTTGGCCACACTCGGATTAGTTCCATACGCTACTGCTTTGATTGCAAAAGTAAGTATGGGGGTTATCCCGATATCGCCTTTTAAAAGGGACAGGGGGGCTTCCACTACCGTATCATCATCACCGACACTCTTTAAGGCCGGAAGGGAACGAATACCGTCAAGGCTGTTGACGATTGTTAATTCGCCAACGCCCTGGGACTCCTGTGCTAAAAGAGCCTTAACCTTTGAGGCTATTTCCTGTATTTCAACCTGCGTTAATGCTGCCATATTATTAAGTTGTTATGTCATTTAAAAAAGCCTCTACACTATCGGACGCAGTGGCCTGTATTAATTTACGTTCTTCATTACTGAAGTCGGTAAAACGGTTAAACGAAACGTTATAGAAACCGTTGTTAGGATCAATTGTAACCCTGCCGGCTTCAACACCCGCACGGAGTATGACCCCTGAAATATGTGTGATACTGTTGTCCTTTATCGTTACAGTAAAAGCCAGGGCAATAACGGAACTGACAGGTACTACTTTTGTTTTTTCAACCTTTGAGGAGTCGTAATCAATCGTTACATTTTTTGCTTTTTCAATCATTTCATCAGCCATAGTTATGCCTCCTTTAATATTTTCTGTACCCCAACCTGAACAACAGCCGGGAGATCAGACGTTAATACAAATTGTTCCAGCAGGTGGCATTCTTCGTCCGTAAGTTCAACCTGCCCCTTATAATAAAGAGTCCTTGCCTTATCCAGTTGCCCGATATCAGCAGTACGGTTATAATAGCAATTTGCGATTGCTTTGGAAACGTCCTGTTCTTCTATCTCACCAATGATATTTTCAAGTGGGAGCTTTCTAAAATCATACACTTTGCCTAAAGGCTGTTTGTCCTCTGTCACTGTTTTTTTTGTTGCCATAGCTTTAATTATTTAATTACCAAACTTCTGTTATTATACCATTTTCTACTTTTACACTTTTCCCTTTGAATGATCCTGACCAGCCATTTTGAGGAAGCATTCTATCGGCTTGAATAGCCCCTTTTCCACTTACGCCACCGGAGCGAACGATAATATTTCCCCGTGTCATAACCAGGTCGCCATCAAGATAGGCCGCGTATAAATTTGACGTACTGGGGTATGACGGGGTAGAATACATTGAACCAAAGAATGCCGCTCCGCCATTATCACTGATCGCGGAAATACCATTGCCATAGAAACCCGCGCGCACGGCAATACAAGCGGCACCAAACCAGCTATTATAACCCAGTGCCAGGCTTGCATTATCTCCGTTTCCCGTCCAGTCTAATTTTCCGTCTGCTATTTTAAATTTTCCGATTGTGGCTTGCCTTGCAAATATTTCATCTGCTTTAATCAATGAGGTATTAAAATACCCGCCGATCAAGACACTTTCCTTTGTCATTGCGTCCTTCACCTTGTTGATATATGCCATATCTCCCAGAGAGGTACTATCGGCTTTCCCGTTGACCGCAGTCCAAAGTTCATAGTCTAATGAACTGAATGTAACAGCACCGACCAGACTGATATTTTTGGAGGAAATCTTTATATTTGACGGGGACAGGTTTATACGGCTAACTAATTCATAACCGGACAAATCCGAGTCTTTAACATACAAGGATAACTGACCGTCCAGAACGTTAAGATCAATACCCAACTGCCGGACAGTGCCGTTAAGATCATCCGTTTTATTGGCATATAAGGATAACTTTTCTTTTGTCGCATCCAGGGATATACCAAGATTAAGGACTGTATTGTTAATCTGATCCGTCTTGTTCACATAAAGAAGCAAGCGTTCCTCCAGTGCATCCAAGTCTATCCCTAACGTTGTTACGGTTTTCCCGATCTTGTCCGTCTTTTCAGCCCATAGCCCTATCTTTGTATCAGTCTGATAGAAGCGGGTTGTCGTCTCAATTTTGTAATTTTCTAAAGGGTTATCCGTAAGGGATAAGCTATATATATAGATATCGCCGGAAAATTCGACCGTAAAGTCCCCGGTTCCATCCCAAATGGCAGAGTATTCTTTTGTGAGGAAAATATCGGTTTCCTCCAGCTTCTCCTCGAAAAACATATCTTTGCCGGGGAACCCTATTTTCAGTGTGCCTTTTTTAACGCATTTATATTTAAACGTCAGGTAAAAGGTCGGCCATACTTTCTCCCCTTCGGGCTTATCCAGTTCCAGGACAGGTTTACCGGCTAAGTTGGCATTTAGCTGTTTAATGCCTGCTTTCTTTAGTCTAAGCGCACGGCGATCACCTTCGACCACAACGGCGGCGACCTTCTGCTTGTTAGAGTAAAAGTTATCATTCATGTAAAGGAAGCGGCCGAAAACAACGGTAAACAAACGTATGTTTGAAGCGGCTTCCCATTTATCCGTATTTTCAGAAAAGGAAGCGTTGCTCAGGTAGTTATACTTTTCGCTTATTTCTGTTCGCACGGCCGATATTTCCGAACGGATCAAACCTTCTGTTATCTCGAACTTGGTTAGCACGTCTTCGCCGGTATGAAGCATAAAACGCCCTTTTAAATAGGCGTTAGTAGCCATAAGTCCCCAGCCTTCAAGACGACCCCAATAAGGGGTTATTAAGCCTTCCATATTCCCCAGACGAACCTTTGTACAATTCTCCGGGTCGGTTTTCATCCCCCAGACTACGTCCAGGTAAGGCGCTCCGAACTCGTCAATAGTTACAATTTTCATCAACCCTTTTCGGGTTAGGTTGGTTGTGTTGTCAGCACGGGTTAAGACGTCGCCTTCTTCAACTGCGGAAATGTCCCCGACAAAATTAGTATAGCGGATATAGTCCAGCCTTTCCTTTTTATCAGAGAGATTACCGATCCCGGCTTCTGCCACGTCGAATTCGTAATATTTGATAACATTATAGTCGTTTTCTGCCGTCGGCATACCGCCAAAACGCTGTACCATCAGGATGTCATCCTTACGGAAAGTATTGTACAAAATACCTTCCTCCGTTTTGAGATATATTATACTGTTTTCCCGATCGATATGATCTACTTTCATTTGCCCGGAAAATACCCGGTTATCATTTTCTCCGACATACTGGGAAACAATCATTTCAAAAGCACGGAAACCGCGCCTTATAGTAAGATCGTCTATCTCCAACTTGTATTTTATTTCCTTTACCCCCGCAGCATTCAGTTGTTCATAAGGGGCAAGCGCCCACCCCGTACCGTTAGGGAACCCGCTTGTAAAATCCGGAGACGACAGACTTTTCCCGAATAGGGCTTCTTTCCTGGTTGATAGCTTCATTAACGTCAGACTCCCATCCGCATACATTTTTAAGCCGGAAGCCTCCGACGTAAAGCCGTCTTTAAAGCCAGGTGTACAAAGCCCCGATTCAAATGTTATCAGGCTGTGCGCTTCGTCAGGAACATCTTTCCGTATAAATTTTTCATTAAGGTTTACTACGACATTAGACAGCATTTTCATTGTGCGGACAGCCGAAAAAACGTTATATTCCGTCGGTTCTATATTGTCGTATGACTTCAATACTTGCAAAGAAGTATTGCTCCCTTTCTGGGGTTGTTCCTTAAAGGCTGCTTGTATCTTTGCCAGATCGTATTCTATTTGGCTTAGGCGTCCTACTGAAGTTGCCAGGGAACAACCTATTTCCATCTCCTGGGGATTGTTGATCTTTCTTGATATGGAAATAACACGGCTATCCCTGTAACCCTCTTTAAAATACTCATCGCTACGGAGACGTACACGGCGACCTAACTGGAGGCTTATATTATTTTCCTCAAAATAAATATAATCGGTAGGCGCTTTATAAATGGCCGTATCGATGCTATACTTTTTAAGCAAGTTGTTTACTGCCTCTGCGAATTCCTGCTCCGCAAGTCCGTAATACTCCTCAGGCATACGGATATTATAAAGGACATAGTCATCCCCATTGCCGGGTATTAGCAGGCCGCCGGGTAACTGCTGGTTTTCATAGGGGTATTGGTTTATGATCTCGAACTCCTTTGTATTATTATTCCAGTTCACCTCAAAATCATTGCCTTCCAGTTCCCCACTTTGAAACTTTACTTTTTTCTTCAGGTCGGCTAATTCATAATCATTAGGGTTGAAAGGTAGTTCCGGGTCAGTAAAATAATAAACCTGCCGTTCTTCACCGTCTATGGTTCTTGTTTCAAATCGGACTGTTCCGACATGACCTATACGGCGGGGATAAATGTCGGTAAAGGCGTTTTCCTCCCATTGCTCGACTATTCCTAACTCCGTATTCTGTTCAACATACTGTTTATCTCCAGGTAAACGCAGCCTGGTGCTACCGTAAACTTTTGAGTCTATATTCCGGCTACTTCCTAAAGGATAAAGCCGCGTAAAGAATGGGGCTGTTTCGTTGCTGTCTTTACTGATATTCAGCAAGCCCCTGTCATAACCTAAATCCAAAAGGTTACCATGCTCACACCGTATAAGGTTCAGCGTATAACCATTTAGCCACCATTCAGATTCTGTTTTAGACGCAAGATCCCGCAGGCCATCAAAGCAAAAAGTACCTTTGTACTCTATATTGACATTCGGGGTGTTAATAACCTGACCGACCGACCAAATTTTAGCCCCGGAAATACGGTTCATGTTATCGACAAATAGCCGTACATGTGCCAGCGGGGTATCATTCAAAGAAAATTCGGAGGATTCGTCACCGTCTACAACTTTTAAAACCAATGCTTTTTTTAGCTTTGCCTCAATCCCGTAAAACTTAACGTCATATTGGTATTCTATCGTTGACTTTTTTATAGGGCGGTAGTTTTCTATAAGCCAATAACGATTTCCGAGAAAGTCTATATAATCATTGACATCAAGCGGAATATACTCAAAAAGAGTAAATGAAAGGTTAAGGACACTTTCTGCCATTAACTCCTCATTACTTGTTGAGCTATCAGAAGGGGACACCGTCGCCTTTAATATGTCATTTTGATTGTATATTTTTAATTCCATTTGAACGCCGTTTGAATACTGTTTGAACAATGTTTATATAGTGGGAACCGGTTCTCTGAATTTCACTTTGAAAGCTCCTGCAACCAGACCGCCTTCCAAGTCGGTAAGCTGGTCGTAAGCGGTACTTTCTTTATAATAGACATGGAAGGTTTTATTCAATTCCGGTAAGCGAATGTCTAACCAACCGGACTTTAACAGGGTTAAAAAGTCCCGGTATTTGATTAGAAAATCTGTTTTACCCGTCGCTACAATCGCGAATTGTAGAGTAATATCCCGCGGCTCAAAAGCCGGCATAAGTACGGCCGGTAATTTTTCTCCATCACGTTCACGAATAGATACAGCCGTGTAAGGTTTCATTTTAGGCGGTGTCAAAAGCGCGGAATAATTCTTATTATCTCCGGCCTTATCTTCTGAGAGGAAAGCCCCGCAGAGTTTATACACGTCGTTACCATTTATAAATAAGAGTCCCTCCAGTATATCCATGTTATTTAGTTTTTATTCCATCACGACGAATTTTTTCAATGTCGGACGCGATATCTTTTAATTTTTCATCACAACCTTTTGTATTCTCTGCAATATCTTTTAGATAGTCAGTACATTGGTGCATTTCCTCACTAACGTACTGGACATTATCGTCGATACTGGCTTCGTGTTGCTGTACAGAGGTAAACAACCCCTTCAGTTCGGTACCGGTATCTTGATCCATTGTCTGAAAGGTTCCGGACTTGCCGCTTTGCTGGGTATCTTCATTCTTCCATAAATCAAAGCCCCGCTTTGCGGCTTCCGCCTGCCAGTTTTCCATAAAATCCTGTGCCTGCTCCATATCCTTGCCGACACCGGCATAAAAGTCACCCATGATATCCATCGCGTCTTTTGCGATCTGTTCTTCCGACTTCCCGCTTCCGTAGGCCGCTTCTAATTGTTTTTGCAACTTATCGAACTTGCCGGCAAAGAAGAGAGAATAAGCGATCTGACGGCCGAGGTTCTCCAGCACTTCAGCACCTTTATCTCCGAATGACTGCCAGGCGTCGTTCCCCCCGGTTTTAATTGCGTCGACAATACTGTCCATAATGCCATCGCCCAGGGAACCGAATGTATCGGTCAGGTAGTCTCGCAGGGCTTGCTGGGCTTCGTCGGCCTGTTCCTGCAAATCAATCAGGCTTTGCAGCAGGTTCTTGTTTTCGTCCGACATGGTTTGCGTGCTGACGATAGTCTTTGCACGCTCCAGATTCAGCCGGTTCTCCTTATCGATCAGATCGGGGTATATATCCAGGACACCGGAATAAATGTCTTTTCCTTTACCCCAACCGAAGAGGCCGGTCTTTTTGTGACCGGTCTTTACTGTTACGTTATTCAGGGTACCAATACCCCGTTCATAAGCTGCTTTCTGCTTATTGAATTCGTCCAGGCTACCCTTTATGTTAAAGGGGTTCAATTTTAATGTGGGAGCATCCCCTTGAAGTTCTTCCTTATATGCTTTAAGGGCATCCCGGTATACCTCGACAGCTCGTGCAGCTTTAGCGATTGACCGTTCACCGAAAATGTTTTCCGCTTCCTTCATCAACAAATTTTGCTGAAGCAGAAGAAGGTTATATTCCCGCTGCATTGCCAGTTTGTTTGCCGCGACTTCCTTCAGGGCTTCCTGGTGTCGTTTTTCCGCCTGTGCGCCCATGCTGAATATAGCGGTCATTATCTGAACGGCGGCGCCGACTATGGCAAGTATAACACTTGCCTTCTCAACGGCGGAAATACTTTCGGCGGCACCGATACCCAGCGCTTTGATACCGTCTATCATGGCGATTGCGCCCCCGGCTATATTACTTGCCGCCTGAAGGGCTTCCTTTGTGGTGTCATCCAGGAAGTCCATGCTGTTTATCATGCCGTCGATTTCAGCTTTACAGCGTTTTATAGCGGTGGAATTCTTTTTCCACTTCTTAGCGTCGTCCGGGGCTTTGGTTTCGTTTTCTGCCTTGACGTATTTTATTTCATCCTTCAGGGCGGCTACTTTGGCACGGGCGACGGCTGTTTCCTGGGAACCTTTGCCGCTGGTTTTCTCGCTATCTTTAAGCGCCTGTTCCGCCTTATTCAGTGTATCGTACAATTGGTTCAGGCTCATGCTGCTAAGCTGAGACATAAGCGCCTGAAAATAGACGTCTTTTTCGGCATACACCCGGTCGAGTTCGGCCAGGTTGTCGTTTTTCACCTGTTCGGCCTGAATTATCGCTTCCTGTATTTGGGCGTCGGTGTCGGCGTTCTCTGCCGGATTGTTCTTCAGGTCATAGTATTTCTCTTGGAATTCGTGCAGTAGTTCGCCGGCTGATCCGTCGGCATCAACGCCTACGCTGATGACAATACCCTTCGTATCGGCTTTTAAAAGATCATCGGCACCGTTCAGAACGTTATCCACGTAATCCTGAAGTTCCTTTTCAGAAAGTACGGTTCCGTCGGGTAATATCGGAGTAACCAGAATTTCAGTTTCTTTACCAGCGGCGTCCTGAATACCGAACTGGGAAGAAAAGACGGTTGCAATACCTTCGCCGGCTTCTGCCCAGCCGGCGGCTACCAATTTGGCGGCATCGATTTGTGGACGGGCAAGCAGGTCGACATTGCCGGAACCGAAGGCGGTAACCATTTCGTCCCCTATCTTTTTAAGCCGGCCGGCAGACGTTTGCGCCTGGAGCTTGGTAATATCGTCCTGTGCCTTTTTTTCTATATCAAGACGCTGCCGGGCAAAATTCCGGTAAGGCTCCAGCATTTTTTTCAAGTTATCCTGGTATTCCTTCAGTTCCTTTTTGTCCAGGTCTTCCAGTTGCTTGTCATACAGTTGGGCGGCTTTCACCTTTTGAACGCCGGCCTGATAGGATATTTCCTGCTTTTGTTCCGGGGTAACCTTTTCGCCGGCTTTCTTCAGCTTCTCATATAGAGACAGGCGGTCTTTCCCCTCTTTTTCAATACGCTGCTTTTCCTTCTCAAATTCCAGTTTCGCCTGGGCACGTTGTTTGTCGTAACCTTCTTGTCTTAATGCCAGGTTTTGTTCTTCGATCTTCAGGCGGGCTTTGGCTTCCAGCTCCGCCAGGTTGTTAGTCGGTTTTTCCTTCGGGGTCTTCGGATCAGGGACGTAATCGCCCAGTTTCTTTTTTGATTTTAAGGCTATCAGGTCGTCCTGAAGTTTGGCCGCTTCGTCCAGGTATGTCTGTTTTTCTTCTTCAGCAGCTTTGATAGCCGCCGCTTTCGCTTCCTCATTGTGCTGTTTTATCAGCTTTTGAGCGTCAACCTGCCCGGCAGACCTACCCTGAGCCATATATAAGCCCAGTTTTGCAAGCCAGCCCATAGAACCCTCCACATCGTCTTCCGGAGTGGCTTTTACTTTATTGACCTTTTCGTCTGCTTCTACGGCTTTGTTTACCAGGCTTTGGGCTTTGGCCTGAAGGAATAGCATTTGAATATAGTCTTCCCCCTTTTCCTGAAGAACGTCGTACCATTCGGCAATGGTTTTATAATACCCGAAAGTTTCGCCGTACTTCCTGTTCAGTTCTTCGACCTTGCTTTTCTCCTGTTCCTTCGTCCCGGTGAAGTCCTTCAGGGAACGTTTGGTATTATCTATTTCAACACGGGCTTTTATCATTTCAGCCCGGCCGTTCTTCTCTATGTCGACCATTTCGGCGGCCTTTGCGGCGGCTTTGGCTTGGGCGTCTGAATATTTGTTCCAGGCGATAACAAGCCCGGTGACAACCAGGGAAAGCCCCAACGTCAACGTTGCCATCAATGCGGTTGCGGCCGCATTGGAAATTCCCAGGGCAACAGCTAACCGGGTATTGGCGGCGGTAAGCATATCCTTCGCCCTGGCGACAGTTACAAGACGGAAAGCGGAGTCTTTATTCAAGGCGTTCATGACTTGCTGCAAGCCCATTGTAATGGCCATGACGGATTGAACTTTCGTCTGTATCTTTATCAGGTCTTCATTTTCGGAAGCAAATACACCCATTACGCCGGTGGCGACGGTGAAACCGCCGGCCAAACCGCTTACACCGGACATGACCCCCTGAAGCCCGGCGTCGTCATTCGCTAAAATGTTCGTTTGTGTACGAAGGTCGCCGATAGTATCGGAAAGGTTCGCAGCTTCAGCGGCCATCTTTCGATATTCCGGGGTCGTTTCCTTCCCTTCCAGGCGCATCTTTGCCATTGCGTCCTGCATTTCCCTAAGTTGCATAGACAGACGCTTACTGGAGGCACGGGTCTGTTCGTATTCTTTTTCAACGCCGGCCAGGGCTCCCTTTTCTTCATCAAGGACTTTTTTACATGCTATAATTTCTGCCTGTAACTGCGCATGTTCCCTTCCTGGAGCCATCTTTGATGACTGCTTTTCTAAACGTTTTAGATCATCTTCTACCTGCTTAATGACAGCTTTCTGTTCGGCGATCTTTGTTTTCACCTGATCGGCCGACTGGGTAACCTTGTCACCTAAAGACGTGGCTGAACGCCCGGCCTTATCTAAGCCGTCGCTCAATTTGTCACGCATCAGAAATTCAATCTCAACAGGTTTCATTTTACTTTTTTAATTTTGATTGAAAATACCCCAGGGCGCCGCTACCCCGGCCTTTTTTCTTGTTTTCATTTTCCTTGCCGGAGACATAGCGGACAGCGTCAGCCGACATCATAATAAGTGTCTGATAATTTACTTTCCACATGATATAATGCAGGTTCCACCCCGTAGCGGTGGCGATCTGCCATATTACACCAAAGGGGCTATGACTGCCGACTACCCGGCCGCTTAACTCCCCTTTCTTTTTTGGCTCAGTCTTGGACGTAGCGGATTCGCTATTTCGCTCGATCTGATAATATTCGTAAAATCCTTTGTGCCCAACAGACTGACAAAACGGAGATTTGCCCCCTGGAGGAATGTGTCCGGGACAAACCATCGGATAACCCAGGCCATCAGTGGAGCAAACAATAAACCGGTTATTGCTCCCCGGCAAATCGTAAGGGCTACCATTAGGCTGATATGCCGACCGTGAAGTGCAAGGAAAGTCATTTCTTCATCTTTATTGAATGCTTTCATCTGCTCGTAGGTAACACCCGTTTTTAAGTAAGTCCGGGCGATTCGGATTTGACTACCCAGACAAGGCCGTTTCATGGTTACGCGAAAAGTAACGCCTTTGCCGGTAAATGGAATCCGAATTGTTCTGAAGGGCAGGGAGACGCCGATATCCAGTAGCGCCTCCGCTGTTTCCAGTTCTACATTCATACGCAACCGTTTTTATTCTCCGGCATCTTCCGGGGCATCCTCGATCGTAAACGGTTCGCCTCCGTCAGCGGGTTCCATTACTCCCAGTTCGCACTTGATCTTTGACACACTGGTTAAGTTCAGGTTACCACCGATATAAGCCGATAACAGACAATTCGGGATAGTAATACGCTGACCGGAATCTGTAAGGATCACAGCCGGCCCTGTAACTGTTACCAACTTACTGGGGGCCGCCCAACCGGTCACAACTTCACCTGTTTTCTTGACGGTACCGCCCATCGTTGCCTGCAAGTTCTCATAATCGAACTGGATCAAGTCAAAGGCCGGTTTTACGGTTCCGTTAGATTTTGGGATGATTTTTACAGGGTAGCTTTTCTTTTGGGCGGCACGAATTTCGGTAACTTCGCCTTTGGCACCACCCCAGTCGAAAGAATCTTCCTCTATGAAACCAAGAGATTTCCCTTTAAATGTGAATTCGTCCAAGCCATACATTAAGCCTTGTTCGTCTTTTGCCATATTTTTTTTCGTTTTAAAATGATTAATACTATAATTGTAGAAATTATACCGGCGATAAATCCACTTAAACACCATTTGAACGATGTTTGAAAGGTGTTTTTCTTTATCTCCGTAATTTGTTTATCCGTGTCGTTCCTGATCCTGACTAACTCTTTTTCGTATTGTTCGCATTGCAGGGAAAGGCTGTCACAAGTGGCCGACACATAAACCGTGTCGCCTATGGCTTCAACTTTTACACCGGCTTGGCCTTTCTTCTCACTGAAGGAAGCGCCGGGCGGTAAACTACGGAGGCTCTGTGTAGGTATCTTCAGTTCCACCTTCGACAGCGGTACCGGTATGTTTATCACCTGTCGGACTTCTTTCAGCAGGACGCTGTCTGTGATTGTCCTGGCGCTTTCGGTCATTTTCTTCGTACTTCCGCAACTCGTAACGGACAGGACAATCAGCGTAATGCTTGCAAGTGCTAACCATTGACATTGCCCTTTCCAGGCGGGAAATAACCCGATATAATTTTCTGTTTTCATCCCGTAATTTTTCTAACGTTGTTTGTAAGTCTTCGCTGATGGACTTATAGTAATCAAAGATTTCTTTCTTCTGCCTGGTATTATTTACCTTCCGGTTGACAAGCCAGGTGCCCAGCGAAAAAAGCGCCCCGGAAGAAATTAAAGTAACCAGCAGGTCAAGCCATGTGTACATGTTCTTTCCTTTCATTATTTAGTTAGTAAGTCCCACCCCCTGTTCACGTCTACCATGTCCGCCAGTACGCCGTTTTCTACCCGGCTCATGGCGGCGATGATCCTGCACATGACGTTCCGGTTATTCACGTCGACCACCTGGTCGGGCTGCACGCCGGCACCGGCGCAAACAGCCCGGATATAGTTGTCAGTGTTGTTTTCCGAAGGGGGCGCCCAGCGGTTAATCATTTGGCGGATCGTTTTACAGCCATTCAGTTTTGAATAGTTCTGTAACAGCTTCAGCATGGCACGATAGCCGTAAGCCATGCTGGTAAACTGTTTGAAGGCCGTATCGGTGGAAGGGGTTTTCTCCCCTTGCCACACGGTCGAGCTCTTCCGGATATTACCCGGATTATTGTTTCTAAGTCCCCGGCTCATAGTTTCACGCATTTGGCTGACTTACAGAAATGCGAAGTTTGCGGGAAGTATGTTCTTTGAGTGAAAGAACAATCGTGTCGTTGATCTCCGCTCCTGTGTTGGCTTCCGCCGAAATTAACAACCCGTTTTCGTCTTCAGTGGCCGTGAAGCCTTCCGGTATAGTTTCGACGAAGTATTCTTCGGTTGTGTTGATAGTGATTTTCACTTCCCCACCTTCTGCCGGAAATTCCAGGACGTCTTTATCCGCTGTAATACGGGGGGCGACTCTATCCAAAACGACACATTCCTGACCGAAAGCGATATTCGTATCAGCCTTCATCAATAATTTGAAGAAGTATTTTTCGCCGGCATTGGATATTTTGTCAATTTGAATGACATCTTCGTCGTCCTGAAGATTTACAGCCGCATAGAAGTTTCCATCCAGCCCCATAGAACAAAGGGTGGCAGTGATAAAACCAGCCGGCCATTGTGCCAGGTCTTCGATTTTGATACCTTTAAAGTAACGGGGGCTAATATCCGTATGGTTTACCCCTTTGGCTGTCTGTTTGGTAAGCTCCATATCATAGCGTTCGAATTCCTTCTTATTCATAAGAATACGAAGGTTCGGGTTATCAAGTAACGTAACGGGGATTTGAGAGCGCAAAGCATACAATTTACCGATCATAGATACAGCAGAACTGCCGGCCTTAATCGTTTCGTTTTCTTCCTTGATACGGAATACAATACCATTGAACAGTTCTTTTTTACCAGCTCCAAACTTACCGTTGATATAGTGCCAACCCAGTTCAAACTTAACTTGTTTGATAAGTTCGGCCAGGAACTTGTTCTGTACTTCAGCGGGAAGTTCGGAAAAGACCAAATTCCCTTTAGGCTGCCATTTGCGCCAAATGTGTTCCAACTTGCGGGGGTTGAATGTCGTAAACGCCATAAAGTCGACCGGCTCCAATACTTTTTCTGAATAGTCGAAGTCGCCCTGGCTGTCTTCATCCGTTGGCATTTCCTTACGCTTTTGCAATATATCATCGGACATTGTCAGCCGGGGAACGCTGACTTTTTTGCTGACGTTGGGTTCTACGTGGATCAGGCCACGTTCTACAAGTTCATTACCGGTAGATGCAAGCGTTAAAATCTCTTCCAGGACTTCACCGCTGTAATTGGTGTTTTTGATTTCGATTGCCATAAATTACTATTTTTTTAAATTCTGTTCGATTTCGTCCATACGCTTTTCCCAGGCGCCTTTCCCTTCACCGGCGGGCGTATGCAGGTTATTCATTACCCTACGTTTGGCCGGTAATGCTTTCAGGGCGGCTTCGCCGTTTGTACGGTCAGCCTTCAGGAGTGCTTTATAGGTGGCCTTTTGCGGCTCCGTGATACGGCCTTCTTCAAAGGCTGTTTGTACCAGCCCGTCGATAGCGGCTTCTTCATCGGCGACGGCTTTATCCTGAAAGACTTTAAGGTCTTTCTTCAGGTTCGTTACTTCGGTCGTTAAACCGGTTACTTTGCCGGCTTCGGTTTCCAGGTGCGTAATCTGTCGAAGCACGTCGTCGTCCGTCGTGCAGTTTTGGAACGACGGGCGTTTTCTTAATTCGTCAAAATTCATTTGATTGTCATTTTGTGGCTGTTGAAGCCGGTTGTTGAAAATGGTGTAAACCTGATCCGGCGTTGAGTCTGCCGGGACGGTTTCTTCAGTATCGTAAATGCCGTCGATAATTCCGGCGTCAAGAGCTTGCTGGGCGGTCAGCCAGTGATCGGAACCGTCGAAGTATTCGGCTTTGATTTCGTCAACTGTCTTTTTACAGCGGATAGCAAGCATTTCGGCCAGGGTATTTTCCAGGCTGTCGATCTGTTCGATTACTTCGGCCAGTTCCTTTTTATTGCCGTAAGCACCACCCTGGACGCTATGTAGCATTAGGCGGGAATATCGGCTCATATAAAGCGGCTTACCGCATAGGGAAACACACGAAGCGATACTGGCTGCAATACCATCAATGTAAATAGTAATATCCGCCTTCGTGTTCTTAAAAGCGTTAAAGATGGCAATACCGCTATACACATCGCCGCCATTACTGTTTATACGGACATCAATCTTTTTATATTGCGCTTCCATTTCCAGCAGTTCCCGGACTACATCACCGGAACGTACTTTGTCATAGTCGCCAATATCGCCGTATAAAAGAATACAGGCGGCGTCTTCGCCAGGTATCATATTAAAAAATCTCTTCATCTGCAAAACGTTTTTTAGGTTCATTTTTGGCGAATTTTCCGCCCGTTGACTTCGCAAAATTGAGTCAACTTTTACCGTTTTGCAAATCGCATTTGTATGATAAAACTTTATAAATAAATGATATAACTATAAAGTTTTATCATGCGGGCTCAGTTTTTTTTTGAGTCTTTTATAGTACAATTTTGCACATATAAAAAGAGGTAAATATGGCAGAATTGACGAGTAAACAGAAAAAAGAATGGGCAGCAATGCTCTACCTGAAGGAGAACCTGACACAACAGGAAATTGCCGAAAAGGTCGGGATCAGCCGGGTAACCGTGAACAAATGGATCAAGACCGAAATGTGGGAACAAAGGAAGACCGGGCTTACCCTGACCAGGGAGGAACAGATCAGTCTTTTGTACCAGCAAGTAGCGGAAATAAACCGGGGTATCAAAGACCGGGAAGAAGGCAAAAGGTTCGCAACTTCAAAGGAAGCGGACGTTCTTATCAAACTGTCCTCTGCCATTAAGAAGATGGAAACAGAGTCCGGGATAGCGGATATTATCGGCGTAGGTATGCGCTTTATAGAATTTTTGCGTCCGGTAAACCTGGAACTGGCAAAGGACGTCACCCGTATGTTCGACCTGTTTGTCAAATCAAGCATAAAGCAGTAGGCCATGAAACAGGAAGAAAAAGACGCCATTAAAAACTGGGAAGAATATAAACAGGGAATATTCAACGCCACCGAAGTAGACCCGACCATGTCGCCGGCCGATATAGAGAAACACCGGCTTTATTTGGAAGCGCACCCGGTCGAATGGATAAAGTTCTTCTTTCCCAAATATGCAAAGTATGAATTCGCCCCTTTCCATGTAAAAGCGATTAACCGTATCATCGGGAACCCTGAATGGTACGAGGTGTTAAGCTGGAGCCGGGAACTTGCGAAAAGTACCGTCTGTATGTTCATTGTCATGTACCTTGTACTTACGAAAAAGAAAAGAAACGTCGTACTGACAAGTAACAGCGTAGATAACGCCGAACGCTTGCTGGCACCTTATAAGGCCAACCTGGAAGCCAACCAGAGAATAAAGGCATACTACGGGGAACAGGAAAACCTGGGCGCCTGGACGGCCAGGGAATTCATAACGAAGGGCGGGGCGGCCTTCAGGGCGTTAGGTGCCGGCATGTCGCCACGTGGTAGCCGTAACGAAGAAATCCGTCCGGACGTAGAAATAATGGACGACTTCGACACCGACGAAGCATGTAATAACCCCGATACCATAGACAAGAACTGGAAATGGTTTGAAAATGCGCTTTATCCTACCCGGTCAATCTCCGAACCGACATTGATTTTATGGTGTGGCAATATAATAGCGAAAGATTGCTGTATTACCAGGGCGGGGAAAATGGCCGATCACTGGGACATTATCAATATCAGGGACGACAAAGGGAAGTCAACCTGGCCGCAAAAGAACACGGAAGAAATGATCGACCGTATTCTATCAAAAATAAGCCGCAAAGCCCAGCAAGGCGAATATTATAATAACCCAATATCGGAAGGTACAGTATTCATAAACCGAAGGTTTGACAAAATACCCAGCCTGACGAAATTCAAGTTCCTGGTTGTCTACGGTGACCCCACCCAATCAGAGCTGAAGGGGAAAGCAAAAAATAAAAAAGGTTCCCGGAAGGCCGTGTGGCTTTGCGGTATGATCGGCGATGTTCTGTACATTATCAAAGGGTTCATTTTTAAAGGCTCAAACGCCGACTTTATAAACTTTTACTTCGTACTACACAAATGGGTGGCCGGCCGGGTTCCGGTGTACCATTACATAGAAAATAACAGTATGCAAGACCCGTTTTTCCAGCAGGTCTTTAAACCACACGTGGCCGCACAACGGAAAAAGACGGGCATAAACCTGACGATCACCCCGGACGAAGAACGAAAGACTGACAAGGCCGTCCGTATTGAGGCGAACCTGGAACCGCTCGACAGGGAAAGCCGGCTTATTATGAACATCGACGAAAAGGACGAACCGAATATGGACGAACTGAATAATGAATTCCAGTTCTTTACCCTTGCCCTGGATTATCCGGCCGACGGCGTGGACTGTGTGGAAGGTGCAAAACGTATCATTGAAAACAAATTGCGGGAACTTACACCGTCGACGGTCATACCGGCAAAGGCCATGCGCAAGTATAACCGGCATAGAAGATAAATTTCACTCTAATATAAAATAAATATGGGAACATTTCTTTCAAAAGAAGACTTCGACGCAACCGTACACCGGGACATACTGGAAGCCATCACACGCCAGGACGAAGCGGTCGTCGAAATTTGCACGGAAAGGGCTATCGCTGAAATGCGCTGTTATCTTTCCGGGCGCTATAATTGTGACGCTGTGTTTTCCGCTACCGGTACCGGGCGGAACCAGCTTGTACTAATGATGCTTACCGACATGGCTGTTTATCATCTGTTTTGCATCCATAACCCGACAAAGTTATCCCAAATGCGAAAAGACCGCTACGAGCGGGCGGTCGAATGGCTGAAGGCTGTACGCCGGGGCGACATATCCGTCGATGGGCTACCACCGGCGGAAAAAACGCCGGATCAGGCAAAAGCCAGTTCACCGTACCAAATGCGAAGCAATCCTAAACGTATCAATCATTTATAATTATGGCAAACAAGAAAAAGAAGAAATATAATAAAATCGCCGTCCAGGGAAATATCGGAAGACAGCCGGACACGGCCGGAACAAAAACGATTATAATCACCCAGCCCCACCGGGGAAACATAGATATAGGCGATTATTTAAAAGCCGTCAAAGCGGCGGAAAACGTGGACTTTCCTTCCTGGGCGAAGTTATACGATATTTACGACGACATTCTGACAGACGGCCATTTGTCGGCCGTGATACAAAAAAGAAAGTCGTCCATACTGAACACGCAGATAGAGTTCAAGCGAAACGGCAAGGTTGACGAAGCAATCGGGGAACAGCTACGTTCCCCCTGGTTCCAGAATTTTCTTTCCGACCTGGCCGATACGATCCAGTGGGGAACATCAACTTATCAGTTCTTCAGGAACGGGGAATGGATAGGTTACGACCTTATTCCCCGTAAACACGTCAATCCTGTAAAACGTATTATACTAAAGCGGCAGACGGATATAACCGGGGATAGTTTCGACGAATACGCCGACCTGGTTACCATCGGCAACCCCCGTGACCTGGGTATATTGGCAAAGGCCGCCCTGTATGTTATCTACAAACGTAACGCTACGGCCGACTGGGCGCAATTCATTGAGCTATACGGGCACCCGTTGAAAGAAGGTATTTACGACGGTTGGGACGAAGAAGCACGCACGAAAATGACCGATGACCTGTATAACATGGGCGGTTCGGCTGTGATACTTCACCCGAAAGGCACGGAGATAAAGATACATGACGCCGGCAGTAAGTCCGCCAGTAGTGACCTTTATAAATCCTTTGTACAATACTGTAACGACGAACTTAGTAAACTGGAACTGGGTAACACCCTCACCACTGAAGCCGGCGACACGGGTACCCAGGCTTTAGGTACCGTCCACCAAAAAGTAGAGGATAAAATCGAAAAGGCAGACCGGCAGATGATCCTGAATGTATTGAACTACGAACTGACGGACGTATTTACCAACCTGGGCATGAATACGACCGGCGGCGAATTCTCGTTTGTGGTACCACAGGACAAAGACTTATCTGCACGCATTGTCATAGATATGCAGCTAAGAAATAGCGGTCTGCCTATGTCTGACGATTATTTTTATGAAACTTATGGCATAGAAAAGCCGAAGAATTACGAGGAACTGAAAAAGGCAAAAGCCGCTCGGACACCTGATACAAACGTGAAGCCCGAAGAAAAGAAAGATCCTGAAGAAGACACGGAAAAAGAAGATAAAAAGGAAGGTAAAAACGACGGCCAGGAAGAAAAGGCAGATAAGAAAAAAGATAAGTTTTGGAAAAACTTCTTTTCCGGTCTTTCCGGTTTTTTTCCAGACGCCCCCAACAAAGGCAAGGGGGCGGGTTTAGAGTTTTAATGAACAATCTGTACCGGGATGCCTATGAAGCCAAACCGGTAGAAAGCAGCTTTACCTTTGACGACGACGCACTGAAGAAAGCCCTGAAGCGGATTTATGAAAAGGACGTTGACGTAATGAACGATATTGAAGAAAGCCTATTCAATGCGGTATTTGAAACAATGTCCGGCGCTGTTGACAAGGGCTTTGGGGTTCCTGAAGCTGGCGATCCGGACGAAGCCTTTTACAAAGCGCTGAAACAAGACACGGCAGTGTTTGCGGCCTTTAAAACCCATCGTTGGCAGAATGATATTGCCGGTCAGTTACTCGACGAAAAAGGGCGCCTAAAGCCTTACGAGCAGTACCGCCGTGACGTGGATGACCTGATAAACCCGCAACACAAGGAACAATGGCTAAGGACTGAATACGATATGGCTATTACCAGGGCAAGGATAGCCGCCGACTGGCAACAGTTTGAGCGGGAAAAGGACATATTGCCGAATCTGGAATGGATGGAAAGTACCAGCATCACGCCCGGACTGGATCACATGATATTCTGGGGTATGATTGCCGCAATTGACGACCCATGCTGGAACGAACACCGCCCTGGCGACAGATGGGGCTGTAAATGCGGACTACGTTCAACGGACGCCCCTTGCACCGATAAACCGGATGTTCCGGTAGTGACAAAAGGAAACGATCCAGCGCCAGGGCTGAAGGGGAACCCAGGCGTAACCGGTGAACTATTTAGCAGGGATCACCCGTATATGTCCGACGCATACAAAGGCGCTGAAAAGGCAGTAAACACGTTGCTGACAGCGTTAAAGAAAGAGCAGGAAATCAATATTAAAAAGCAAAAAGGAAATGAAACTGGAAACACTAAGAAAAGCAAATAGTATCAGGGAAGATATAGCCTGTACCCAGGTAACGCTGGAAAAGATAGACAAGGCCATCGAACAAACTGGCGGCACATGTTCGATATTTACAGAACTACGGGCGGGTTGTTGGAATGAAAAGATAAGCGTTGGTAGCTTACTTTCAGGAAATGAAATTCTAACCATTTACCGGGAACGGCTGGCCGCTAAAATTAAATGCCTGGAAGCGGAATTCGCCGCCCTTTAAATATCATTCAAACACTATTCAAACATTGTTCAAATGGACATTAAAGAGTTTACCAGGATAATACAGTTAAAGAAGCGGGATCTGGCCGACCTCATGCGTCGGAAAATGCCCGTTCATGCCGGCCGGCTGGCAAAAAACCACTACCAGGACAATTTCCGAAAGGGCGGCTATGTAAACGGGGGCTTACACAAGTGGCCGAAGTCCCGCCGGCTTTCGTCCGGAGGGAAAGATGCCGCCAGTAATTACGGCACCTTACTAAGTAGCCGCAATATGCTTTTTGGCGCTATAAAATACGTTCCGGGCGATGGTAAGGTAAAAGTAAGTAATGACCTGATGTACGCCCCGGCTCATAACTGGGGCGGTACCCTTCACCCGACTGTTACACCCAAAATGCGGCGTTTTGCCTGGGCGAAGTATTACCAGGCCGGAGGTGGACAGAAAAAGGGCACAGAGGGCGGGAAAACCGCCGGGAACGGCGATCCTCCTGAGGCTACTGTATGGAAAAAGTTAGCGCTTACGAAAAAGGATAAATTAAACGTAAAGGTACCCCAGCGTCAGTTTTTAGGTGAAAGTAAAGAACTGACTGAAAAGATTGCTAATAAGACAGAAACAGAAATTCGTAAAATACTAAATTCATAACGATATGGAAGATATATTTTTAGCTATTCAGGAGCGCATCGCTCTACAAATGCCGGAACTGTCCCTGGTAGATGAAGATTACGGACAGTTAATAACAGATGAAGATACTTATCCGGTAACATTTCCCTGTGTCCTTATCTCAACCATAGAAGCAGACTGGACGGACATAGGTGTCGGAGTTCAGAAAGGGGAGTGCAATATAACCGTTAAGCTGGTTATCGACTGTTACGATGACACGCACTATGCTTCAGGAACGGCCGATAAGATAAGGGAACGGCTGCAAATGAACAACACGTTATATAAATTGCTTCAGGGCTATCGGCAGTCAAGGGAAACAAGCCCGCTAAAAAGGGTAAAAGGTACCGACTATCCCCTACCGGGGGGAAAGAAAGTATATGAAACGACTTTCCGCTTTATATACCACGATAATAGCGCGGCTATTCGTTAGTAAAGAGTTCTAATTGTGCGGCCGTGATCCGGGGCTTACGAACACGGGGAACCGGCTGCACACAGATGTCTTTTAGTGACCGGCAATTCTTCCTGATAATCGCCATGATACGTTCTTCTGAAATAAAAAATTCTTGTTCGGACAATACCTTCAGGGCGTCATCAAATCGCAAACGCTGTATTTCCGTCCAGTAGTAATAGCGGCGGAGTAGCTTTTCGTCCCGTTTTGCAATTAAATCTTTACTTCTTCCTTTAGGCATGTGTGAAATTTTATAAGACAAAAGTAAGTCATTACAAACAAATTCCCAATAAAAAAACCCGTAAACGTTTAATTTACGGGCTTTCATTAACTGGGTTAAGATTAACTGATTGCAATTGGGTTTCCGGTATCATCTTCTCCTGTTATAAACGGCTGAACAACCGTTGTTATAGTACTACAAACCTTTACTTTGCCTGTGCCTAAACAAGCAGGGCATAACTGGGGTTGTACGTCTTTATCCTGGGAAAATATTTTACCTACTCCGGAACATGAACGGCATATACTTATATGGGCGGGAACTCTACGGGTAATCGTCCGATCCAGCCCTTCTTTGATCTCAGTCAGTTTTTTAGAATATGCCTCTGTAATGCGCAAAGAGACCTTTAATTTATATTCCTTAGTGAAGCGCCTTTGCCCGAAATTCCCATTTTTTTCTATTTGATCCGCCAAAAGGAATATGACTTCAATCCCCCATTTTTTAGATGATTGCAATTGTTCTATTGTCCGGCAGGAGGCCAGAACCCGCAAAACGGTTTCCAGCCTGTTTTCAAAACGTTGTTTTACTTCTTCCATATTACATGGCCGCCATCGATAGCGGTAGTTTTACATCGTTACCCTTTTCGTCCTTCAGTGTCACTTCGATAAACTGGCAGGAAGGAGCCGGACGGTAAGCCGCTTTTATAATAGCAATACCGTCCAGGAACTTTTCGTCCTGCGTTTTTATAGCCAGTTTTTCGAGCTCCAGCACCTTATTCGCCTTCAGGTTTCCCTTGCGATCTTTCGCGATTAAACCCATAACGGTTTCAACCAGGGCGGCGGAATTATCGTCTTTAGCCAGTGTCCCCAGGTAATCCTTGACTTTTGCAATACCTGCGTTAACTGTGTCGTCCCAACCTTCATTAATGCGGTTACCCAGGGTTATGCTCATAAGGCCGTCCTGAGTCGTAAAGGTATTACTACGACGGTCGGCCTTTGTTTTATACAGATCGTCTTTCATATCGATGAGTAATTCGGCCGACTCAAACACGTTCTTTTTAATCAACATCATTTGGCTACTTAGGTTTTGTAACGTTTTTACATTACCAACAACAAATTTATCGACAAGAGTCTTATACGTTTCGCGATCTTCCTGTATTTGCTGTTGCTTCGCTTTTTCTTCAGCTTCTAAATGAGCCTTTAATTCTGCCTTTTCTTCCGGTGTTAATTTGCTGTAATCCATAACTTTGTTTTTTTAGTTGTTGATTTATTTATATTGTTCCTTTATAGCCTCCATAAGCATGGAGTCCGCCTTGAATGTGTGTTCTCGTAGATTGTCTATTCGACTGTTTTGCACAGAGTCCATAAACATAAGGTAATCAACCTTTGACTGCAATACGACGATCTTTGTTTCCTGTACTGAATAAAAATGAAACAGGAGTACACCTACTACGGCACAAGCCGCTACAATTAAAAATTTCTTCATGACTATTATATTTTACTTGTAAAAACATTAATTTCTTTTTCCTCAATATCCTCAATGCTTTCAATGGGATATTTGATGAAAGTAGAGCACTGACGTTTAAAATCTAATATTTCAACCTGCTTCCCCACTTTCAGAGACTCTCCGTTTACACGTTCGCCTTTCCATAAACTTGCGTGATATGGAATTTCACCACCAATGACCTCCCAAAAACGGCCGGCAATATGTTTTAAATCCAGGCTTATTAAATCTTGTGCCTGATCTACAAAATGTATTCGTTTCATTCTTTTTTGCATTTAAACATGTATAAATCAAATCCGTTGTTATCCACGATATAATAATCTGGGGCTACTAATCTAACCCATGAGTCTATGTCCATTAATCGTTCATCCCCATAAGAGGGTTCACCGTATTTAGACGTAGGTACATAATGGGCTTGAAATAGTATGTTCTCATTGTCGTAGGTTTGAATAATCTGTTGGATATCCGCATCTAAGAAGTGCTCTAAAACGCCATGTGTTACGACTACCGTATTCGGCTCATAATATTTAGGTTGTAATATATCCTCCCTGGCATAGAAAGACGGTTTTTTATAGAGATAGGAACCCATAGAAAGCCCTTTGGTGTTTTGTTGGCACAGGTTCAGCATGCCACAATCCAAATCGGTAAAAATAACCTTACCTATTTCATCGTAACATTCTTCTTCAACCATACCAATAGCCTTTAATAACAAAGGCTCTGATTTTGAAATGCATTTTGAAATAGAACCTATGCCGCAACCTTCCTCTTTTAAGACAACAGATGTTATACCTGGCTTTATAGATAGTTTTATTTTCAGAATTATTTCCGTGATAAAACGATTATACTTTAGGGCAAAAGCCTTATCATAATCGCTGTTACAAACCCTTTCTTTATAATATTCAGACCACGTATTCATATCTTATTCTTTTATGAAATTACCACCATTGCCGGTGTTTCTTGTGTCACATCATCTATATCAGTAAGGTTGATATCCCCCGTGCAAATATATGCTTCTGCCTCTTGATTACAGATAAGTAATCTTTTAATTAGTTCTTCTACTGTCATAATTCTGTTCTTTTTAGTTATTAATCTTCTATTATTGTAGATAATTTCACGAGATCGGCCAGTTCCCGGTTACGGGCTGCCTTTGTCGGGAACGACTTCAATGTTCGCCACTCGGATGATTTACCGTCCTTTACTTTAATTCGAGGGGTGGGCTGGTCATCCGATCGAACAAGGGTAAAACCGGCCTTAAATAACTTTTCCTGGTCTCTTAAATTCATGGCCGCTTTATTTTTTGTTTATCATTACACTCGGCACAAGGTTTACCGGCACAGTCATCACACAGCCAGCAGCTACATACCGGGCAATAGTTCTCATCCGTTCTGCGTACATGCAGGGAGTTGAAAGTACGCCCACAGTTCTTGCACATAAACTCCAGGCAGTTGGTACTGATACAATGTGCCCTTACATCGGCTTCTGTCACAAAGACCGGTTTATGCTTCGCCGGTTGCTCTGTTGAGGTGGATTTTTTACCACCAAATAATAATTTTAATAGTCTCATAACTTTCTTGTTTTACGTTAATCTTCATCATATACACAAAGCACCTCTATGTCTTTAAAAGAATAGCTTTCAGCACAATATTTTATTTCGTCTATCTTATCCGCTATATCCTTTTCTGTGAAATCTATTGGCAGATTCAATATAGTATCGATGCGATTTGTGAAACTGGTACTGGAAACATAGTTACCGGTAACTCTTACTTTTGCTTTCTTCATTTCCTTTTAGAATCTTGCTAAATGAGTATATTTGAAATCATTTTTCACGTACATGTCATAAGTGACATTTTCATCCTCCGGTGTACTCTCCGGAACATTGCGGGTTAAATAGTCGTCCCCTTCTTTGAATATGACATATTGAGCATTTAAGAAAAAAAGGACGATCCGCCGCATGAACTCGTTTGATGTTGGTATTTCGTATTTTTTCATTAAATGCAGAATAGTCATTCGCCTGTCAGAGGAAACAGAAAGACGAACAACTACTTCACGCCTGAAGTCCTTAACCGTATAGCCTTTAATCGTTAAAACATCATTGATAAGATCGCGCATATCTCCGGTGATAGAAGTATCGCAATTTCCATCTTCTGACATAATGATAACGTCTAAAACCATGCGCAATAACGATGGTATAGTCATCTTTTGCCGTTTAGCGACAACACCAAGTACAGCGTATTGATAATAACCTATATATGTCGATAATATCTCAACGTTAGGCTTTGTTTCTACTATCCTTCCGTCCATTTCCAAAGACATCTTTTTGATAAGGCTACCCGGGGAAGAAACAAGGGAGCCAATCAATAAGGCCACCAATCGCGAACGGTCTTTATATCCTGATTGTATTGCTATATTCATCATTTTCTCAGCCCAGGAGCGATCTGTAATTATTGCTGACTGTGAGCGCTCGTCATACCTAAAGAGCTTGAACCAGTCTTCAGATGCGTTCCGTAATATTCGTTTCATAACAGGACTTATCTTTATACCCTCGTACTGTTTTCTATAAGATTCCAGTAAATAATAAACGACATGCCCGGTACTTTTAAAACGGTAATCGCGTACGCGTTTTTGGAACATCTCCCAAACAGGAGTAGGAACAAAAAAAGTAAGATTATATATATTTTTCTTTCCCATAACGGTTCAAAAATTAAATTTCAGTTCTTTACAGTCTTTGATATACCCCAATAAAACAAGGTCTAACTGTTGAATTTGCCAGTTTACATAAGGGTGTTTTTTGTAAAGGGAACGAATAGCCTCTTTTGCCTTATCCGGGAAAAGCCCCAAATCAAGCAAAGAGATATAATTGTTCATCTGATCCAGTGATATCGTTTTTACGTCTATGACCTTAGCGTCCCCCTTCCATACTCCCTTCAGATATACAGACACCACAGCATCAATACAATATTTGCGGGGATCATGCAGGCGAATAGTTGTAAAGCTGTTACAATTCAGCTTATTATTCCAGTTTTGCTCAAACTCTAATCTTAGTTTATCCATAACTCTATAATGTTTACCAATTTCTTGTTTACAATACCAGCAATATACGCCTACCGTCCGGCAGGTACGGGCAATAGTCATAACCCGGTTCCGTCCCCCGCAAGGACAAATAAAAATGTACTTGCCGGGGGTAAGAGTGACGCACTTCGCTTTCATATCAATTCAGTTGTACTACTGACATTTTAGTGAGTTCAAGTACTTCAGGTGTTATGTATAACTTTTGGGGTTTAGCTTTCTTTGCCTGAGCTTGTTTTGCCTTTCGTGAGATAGCCTTCAACTTCGGAACCAGGGCTTCCAGCTCCGGGATCGTTAGTTTACGAAATACTTTTCCGGCTATGCGTGAGTCTAAGCAGTAAGCGTCTACACGATCCCAGTCCGTTGTATCTATTCCGATCACCTGGAGCCAGTGCAGAACTTTTGACCGATGGCTTTTAATACGGACTTTAAATTCGGTGGCGCTGACATTCCCGTCCAGGGTTTCCTGCAATGACGCACACATGGCGTCGTATTCGCTTTGTTTTATCTCTTTTAAAGAGCTTGTACGGTTTCCCGTATAGGTCAGAACTAACTGTTCCTTTAAGCCGTCCTGGTTGCCCGGCATACGCTTTAGAAGCGCAAAGAAGCGGGTGAAATTTTTAACTTTTCCCATGATCTTACTTTTTTGTGTCCGGTACCCAGTGGATCGTAACTTCAGCCTTCAGGCGTCCAGTTGCAGCACATACCGGGCACGGGTTTCCTATGTATTTGTTATACCCGATCTGTGTCGGCATAAAATATCCCCTTCCGTTGCAATAACTACAAACATGGCCAGCACTGATATAGTGTTCGTCATGACTGCTTCCATTGAAGGAGCCAGGTTCAATAGTCAATATCTCGCTTTTTTTGCTCATGTTAATCAAGTTCTGGGCTTTCACATTCCTGTAATTCGTTCAAGTCGTGCATTTGAGTTATTAATAGATTACTGTCATTTGCGCTGTAAGCCTCGTCAAATGTAGCCTGACAAATAGTTCTTTGTTCGCGATTTTTCACGGCTGCATAGTCTTTCATGGCATCCGTGATCCGCTTTAATGCAATGGGATCGAATTTATTTCCCAGTTCTTCATTCTTTTTTAGGCCAAATGCCTTTCGTAGTGTTGATAATGCTTCCATAATTCTATATTATTTAATTGTTAAAACTCTATTCTCCACGATATTTTCGGGAACCTTCCTCCCAAATTGTATAATGTCCGACTGTTCCGAAGAAACGTCCCTTACTGAATGCCCGATAACCCTCTACCCATATTTTTAAGCTGGCGTCATACATTACACTTTTTGCGCTTCGCCCTGAAGGGCTTTTACCGTCTGCATGGCTAATAAAAATCAGTAGTTTATTAGGGTGTTGTTCCTTAAACGACAGGTAAGCCTTATATGTCATTTGCGTATACTGGAAACTGTCTATAACGACAAAGTCCGCGCTCTTACGCTGTGACAACCTTTCACTGAGATCGTCTATTGGTTCACCTTTTATTATCTTCAGACGCCTGTTAGCCTCTATCATGCTTTCCCGTCTGAGGGTATTCTGTAACGTGAGGCTGGTACCTTCTTCCATGCTTACAAAAAGGACGCTTCCAAATTTGCAGAGTTCACGACACAACTGCATGACGAATGTACTTTTACCATTACCGGAATTTCCCCAAATAAACCAGACACCGTAAAACTCCGGACTTCCGAAAGCGTCCGCCCATGCGCCGGTTAGATTTAGGAGCTTCTTTTTCATTTTCAGTATTTCCGACACTGATAACGCCCGTTTTAGCTTCTTCTTTTTCGTTTCCTGGGTTGTTTCCGCTTGTTTCATTACTTTATATATTATCCGTTCAAAAGGCGTTCAAACAGCCTTTGAACGGCATTCTGTTACTATGCTGCCCGACGTTTTCTTTCAATCTTTATTTTTTTAGTCACACGGCGCATGTCATTGTCATAGCTGGCGGCATCCTTAATTATATTTTCAAGGGCTTTGTCGTCTTTTATACCATTGGCCACACACACGGCATAAACATCTTTGGCCGTGTTGGCTGATACCCCATAAAATTTGCGACCTATGCGGCTGTTTATTTCCTGATATCCTTTTTTGTTATTCTTCAGGCCGGATTTCATGCGCTTTTCAATGTAGGACGTTGATAGAAAGATAATACCGGCCTTATCTTTTAGCTGGTTATATATTGTAATGAAGTAGTGGAATACCAGGTCGTTCAATTTGTCGCCTTCGTCAAAAATCAATAAGGGGCTATCCATTTGGATAATACGGGCAATTATTGCCTTTAGTGTTTCCCTTATATTTTGTCCGCTGGCATTGACTCCGATCACGGCGGCCAGTTCACGAACAAAGTCACCTTTCTTCATGTCTTCACTGCACAGGAGAGTATATACTTCCGCGTGGTTACTCTGGTAAACGCTGGCGGCTGTCGTTTTGCCACAACCGGACTCACCAACTACCCAAGTAACGTCCTGCCACTCCTGGGCGTCCTGCATGGCGGAAATTATTTCATGTAAAGCCGTTGTTTCAACAATCTGCAAGCCTGCCGCTTGGTGTGGTGTACTAACTTGTGAATAGATATTACGGAACATTTCGTCAGAAATATTATCATACTTGCCGTTCAGTATGGAAGATATCGTTCCGGCGCTAACGCCGTGAAGGCTGGCGGAGGCTTTATTCTGTGACGGGTACCGGTTACAATACGTTTTCAGCATATCCCGGATTTCGTTCTTTTCGTTAATTGATAATGTAGCCATAATCGTAAGTATTTAATTTATTAATATTTATCAAGTAAAGCGGCATCGTTAAAGGTGAGATTACTTACCTGTTTTCCAAGTAAGCCCACATCTATAATTTCTGCCTTTTTAGCCGGTTTGGACTGTTTTACGGCTGTTTCCATTAATGCTTCAGCAGTAACCAGGTTTAGGCCTTTAATACGGGGACGGTTCAGGCCGAATTGTTCAGGCGCTACGCCGTGAGCCATTTCCAGTTCTGCCGCTTCCAGCTGTTGGCTGACGCGTTCTTGTTTGTTCCGGTAGTCCATTTTCCGGATGAAGTCCATTTCCCCCGGTTTCTGTTCCTGTATAGCGCGGTGTACCTTTACATAAGGTTCTGCGGTTGCTATATACCGCATTCCGTTAGTTTCTTTCGTATAAAGACGTACCTGTGTCATATCCAGTGGATCATACATGACATAGAACTGGCGGAATGTATGCTTCTTACGAAATTCCAGGTCAGGCATTTTATCAGCGTCCAGGACTTCATAAGCATATTTATTATTGTTGACCTCGATAGTGATACCGGAGGCGGTGAAAGTTGACGGTTTTTGTGTAGTAAGCCAAAACATTTCTATCATGTCCAGTTGATCCACTTCGACGGTTTCAGGATTAACCGATTTTTGGTACATATCAAAACGGGAAACGCCTGTGGCTGGGTGTTTAGCGTTATTCCAGGTCTCCCTGGCCTTTGCGTAGGCGATCTTCAGTTCTTCCAGGGTATAAAGGTTTTCTTTGTTTGCTTCGATAAACTCCAAGTTCGGTCGGCTGGTTTCCCGTTTGGTAGTAATATTCTGACCGGTAAAGCGCCAATCCTGATGCAATACTTGAGCCTGGAAGCGGCCGAAAGTGCTTTCTATCGTTTTACTTTGTCCTGAATAGGGCGCTGTAAAGCGGAAAACGTTACATATTTGTTCAAAAAACTGAGTAGCTTCCAGTTTTTTATGTCCACCTTGATTATCTGTCACTATTTCATAAGGGCGACAGCCGGCCGTTTGTATAGCCATACGGAAAGAATTATATTGTGCCTCGTAGTTCTCACTATCGCTTATGAAATAGCCCAGTAGCATTTCGCTAAAAGCGTCCATGACTTCATACACCTGCGTAGTACATACTTTCAGTTTGCCGTTTTCGTCATAGGCCTTGTAGTACAAGTTTAACTTTGTACCGTCAGCGTACCAAAGGGCATCACGTACGGAAGGAAGTTCCGTCCTGTGTTTCCTGGTATATTTCTGATGTGCGGCAAGTTCACCATGTACGGCGTCATACCAGCGACGCTTCACTTCTGGCCGTTCCAGGAAAAGGACAAGGGATTTAACGCTTTTGAGAGGCTTCCAGCCCTTTTTCTCCGCGATCTCGTTATACTTAACATATATTTGCGCGTTAGTATATACAGGCACTCTACTACGTTTTAAAGCGATAAGCTGATCGCCGGCTTCATCTGTGATCTTCAGAGTATTTTCGTTTCCATCTTTACCGGAAATTAAAGCTACATATCCATCGCGCTTATAAGCGTTCAGCTTGTCACGAAAGCCCCGGAGCTTGTCCGGAAGGGTATGTCCGTAATCCTTACGATATGACTCTGATAAATTCAGTGCCTTTTGCCATATGTCTTTCGGAATGCCACCTCCCAAAGCCTTAACCCTGGCTAAGCGTTCATTCATGGCGGTCAGTACAAACCCCAACACTGATGCATTTATAGTGTATTCATTAACTTTAGTATCGACCAGCGTCTTGCCATTTGGTAATACGTGACTCATATAATAGTCGCGGGCGGCTTTATCAATTTTAAGGACTTTCTTTTCCATGTCTTGCTGTTCTAAAATTGTTTTAGGATTTCCGTGTATAGCTTCAAAGCGGATGCGGAAGCGGTCGGGAAGCGAGGAATATACTACACGAACATACCCTCCCAGGCCTCCGCCGCGATGGGCTATATCTAAGCGGTTGCGTGTCACCAGCTTATTATAATTTGCGGGAGTCATAACTCGCTGCCCGTTATATTTCTTGGTCAGTTCGTCAACCGTTACGCATATCATTTGATTATAGTATTCCATCACTCTAATATTTACGTTATTACTGTACCTGGGATAATTCGTCAGCCAAATTTTGTGCGGTAGCCTGGATTTCGGTTAATTCATTCAGCCCAGGTATAGCAAACGTTGCCTTTTGTTCTCCATCTACAAAAATTGATGTGTCACCATTTGAAAGGTTGGCAACCAGTTTAACCCTGGCACCGAAACTTTGTATCATTGTATTTTCAGCCGTTTCAAAAACGGTTTCACACAGTGGGGAATATTTCGCCGCCCTTTTGGGATCGGGATAAAGTACACCACCACGCTCGTAAGCCGCTGCCCGAAGCATTCGGGCGAAGTTGCTGTCTGTTTTAAAGTTCAGTGCAGCCCACAACGTTTCTTTAGTCGTCTTGAATGTCTTAATCATTTCCTTCTTGATTTCCACAGGGAGAAAAATTTGTTTTTCGTTGCTCATATTCATCTATGTTTTTAAGTTACTTCTTTAAAGCCCATTGCGGTGCAGATACTTTTCCTTATATTTGAAGCCGCTTAACTGGGTTAAGACTTTGCAAATATAGTATGATATTTTCATACTGTCAAGCTAAAATCGGAATATTTCATACTAAAAATATAAAATGTCGGAAAATATCAGATTTTTTGAAGTGGTTGAGGCTCTAAAAAAACAAAGGCTTTTAACCGATTATGTGGAACTTGCAGATATACTACATACTAACAAAGCAGGTATTAGCGATCTAAAGCAAGGCAGAAAAAAATTGTCTATTGATACTATTAGGAGTATGAAATTATCATACCCGCAAATTAGTATTGAATACATAGTTATGGGGGAAGGTGACAAATTTGTTAATTTGGAGTCTCGTATAACTTCAGAGGAAGTAGTGGTGAATGATAATTCTGTTATGAATCGGTTATTTGATACTATTGATAAGAAAGATTTAAGAATAGAAGAATTACTAAAAGAAAACGCACGTTTAGAAGAACGACTCCGTTTAACTGAAACCGAAAGATCAGATTTCGATCACATTGCAGGGGGTGTTTCTACCGAAAGCACTTTATCACGTACCAACCAAGGTGCGACCTCTGCCGGTGCCCCCTTAAAGGATTAACGAACCCCACAAACTAAACAAGCAAGTGACTTACGCCTTTACACCCCACCGATAAGCGTCCTTTACTAAGAATAAAGGTACACACGCATTTTTCAGGGTACCTTTGTTCTTTTCTTACTGCTAAAATGCTAAAAACAAACCGATTATAAACAAAAAACATGTAGATAAATGCTCCTTTTTAGGGTATTTTGTCCCTTTTTAGAGTTGTTTTTTTACCATACTTACACGTAAAAAAGGCTATTTATAGCGTATTTTGTGGAACTTTCACCAGTAAAATACCGTTTTTTTTACATCAAAAGTGTCCTTCCTAATGTCCTACCAAACCCTATATTTCGTTTTTCCAAATAAGAAAAGTGTCCTACCAAAGTGTCCTACCAAGTGTCCTACCACTGCTTTTTAACATCCCGAATGCCATTTAAACGGACACTGGAATAGACCTCCCGCTTTTATTGATAATCTTTCTATGCGAAGGCCATTTTCGGGCTTCCATCTATGCCGGCCAAATAAGAACCCAGGAATATAACAAAAGCCGCTGTATAGCCTTGAAATGACTGTACAAGCGGCTTTATGCCGGCGCGAACGCAACACCGTTCAACTATTGAGTCTATTCCTGTATATTATTTGTGCCAATGTAGAAAAAAACACCGACTTTGGTGGCCGGTGTAAAGTTATCCGTTCAAACAGGGCGTTCAAACAGGCGTATTTGTAAAGCTGATATAAGCCAGTGTAAACAATTTCGTTTTTACTTTCGATTTGTTCTATCTGTGTTTATTCTGTTATTTATCAATATCTTACGCTATGTAGGTATATATTCTATGTTTACAGTTTCGTTTTTACCCCCTTACTCCGGCCACTGTGTCTCATTCAGTTTTTTCCAATCCGTATATACTCCCCGATATAAATCGGAGGAAAAGAACGGATGTGCAGAATTCATCTTCCCCTGAATAGACCTTGTAAACTGGGTGGATTGTTCTGATAGTTGCGCCACAACCGCTTCATACTGTTGTTCCAATTGCGCCACAACAGCATTTCGCTCTTCCAAATATTGCTGGCTATTCAAGTATTGTTGTTCCTTACGACGCAAAGATTGATTAAGCTGCTCCTCCCTCTTTTTCCTTTCTCTCCACAGATAAAAAACGAGACAAACGACGAACAGCAGACATCCGGCTCCTCCCAGAGAAAGTTTATACAAGTTGCCCGTTTTACGATCCGACTCTTGCCGATAATATTCCTTTTTCTTTTCAATCTCCCGATAATCATACAAACGTTGTAACCTAGCAAGAGTTTCCATTTGGGTCAGGTTATCAATCGAATCACGAAAAACGTTATATTGTTCCTGATAAAAGGCATAAGCCGACCAATTTTTCCGGGACTTTTCCAACTGCGCCAAATTTAGATAAAGATCTTTCAATGTATACGGATTTGTACTTTGACGGCAAAAAGATAAATAATGATATGCCGAATCTTTTTCCCCCATTCTCAAATAAAGACTCCCCAACCCCAGAGTGACTAAGCAAGAATCCTCCGTAGTCCTAGCCCGGGTATAAGCATTATAGGCATAAGACACCCCTTTTGCATAATCTCCCATTTGTTCATACGTACCTGCCAATTCATTATACATACAAAACTTGTGTGCATCCGAAGTGTACTCCAATGCTTTTGTATAATTAGTGACGGCACTATCCAAACGATGCTCACTCACATGAATCCGAGCAATATCCCTGAGGGCTAATGATAGACGAACCGTATCCTGTTTTTTCTCAAAATAGCCGACAGCCTTTTGCTGAAAATGCGAAGCCTGACCATACAATTTTTGATAGGTGTACAACCTGCCCAAATTGGTACATATACGCCCTAAAAATGTGTATTTTTCCAATTCAAGTCCCAATTTATACGCTTTTAAGTAATAATCCTGTGCCTGAATTGCATCATTTAAATCTTGAAGAACAATTCCATAATAATAATATGCCACTAGTGTCTCTTAAAATTATTTAAATTCAAAGTTAAAGTTCTCATGCACAACGTTTTAGCCCAGCGACACCCTGT
>ERZ856578.1556-NODE-1556-length-42563-cov-11.035494_pt1 | contig 42563 bp, 30 predicted proteins | sample MGYA00514384_ERZ856578 | MGnify/ENA primary metagenome ERZ856578 (study PRJEB29103, sample SAMN06111958) | human gut metagenome | biome: human gut; feature: ankylosing spondylitis patient; material: healthy_person | host: Homo sapiens | place: China:Hangzhou...
CTTTTTTATCATCGGATAGGTTATTGCCGGGATGCCTCGGATATTACACTATATGCCATGCGATCATGCGGCATTCCGGTTACAGCTGACTTTTTCGTCTACTCACCGGAATACCAGCAAAGCCATGAATGGAATTGTTTACGTGACACAAGTGGGTTATTTATCCCATTCGGGATGAACGAACAGGTTGCCGACCGGGAAAGGAAGAATACGGATGGGAGGAAAAAAGGGAAAGTATATCGCTTTTGTTATGGTATGCAGGAGGAACGTTTCCCCGGAATTACAGCCAACCCCAAAGTACCCGGTTTGTTCAGAAATCGTTTTATAAAAGATGTCACAAAAGACTATTTCGAAAATGAAGTACACATTCATGTTCAAAATAAAAAAGAGCCTTACATCTATTTAGGCATCTTCAGTCTGGATGGATGGATTCCTATTGACATAGCACGAAACAAAAAAGGAGATGTGACATTCTTAAATATAGAGCCGGATATTATCTACCAACCGCTCGTCTCGGACGGAACCAATCATAGCCCCGCAGGATATCCGTTCATTTACACAGAGAAAGGCATACATTATCTGGAACCGGATACAGTTTCCCGGAAAAATGCCATATTGAAAAGAAAAATGTCGCTTGTCAGAAAAATCAAAGAAGGATTATATCTGAATATTATCGGAGCAAAAATTGAAGGAGCCAATCGATTGTCTTTCGCTAATGCGGAATTATTGTATCAATTTAATGACACGTTACCTACCAATTACAATGAATTGGAATCATACAATCCGGACAAAAAATATAGATACATACGTTATGTATCTCCTTTGGACAAACACATCGAGATTGCTGAGATATCCATGTATAGCGATACGGCATGTACGCAAGCTATACCTTTGAATATTGCGGATTTACCAAGTCCCATGCGTACACAGGAAAATTGTATCGATGGAAATATTCTTACCTATTTTTACTCCGATGACACAAATTGTTCGATCGTTTTTGACATGGGGAAAGCGACAACTGTAAAAAAAATACTTTTCTCTCCGCGCAATGATGATAATTATGTTTGGCCGGGAGACGAATACGAGCTTTTCTATCAGGATGGGATAAACGGTTGGAAATCGCTCGGAACGCAAACGGCTAGCGGGAGGGTACTGAATTATCTAGTTCCTGATAACGCATTGTTATGGTTACGCGATTGGACTAAAGGGCGAGAGGAACAGGTTTTTATTCACAAAGATGGAAAACAGTATTTTACAGTTGATTTATGAAATATAGACTATACATAAGTTACTCCCTACTCGCTATCAGCGGAATTCTCCTGCTGTGCACCGTTTTTGCCACGGACATCAGTTTGGTAAACGGATTGGTGATGGGGAAGGTTTACTGGTTTCATCTGGCGATGTTGCTGCTGGCAGCATGCTGTCTGGTGGCTACTGTTCTGATAAAGACGGAAAAAACATTTGTTCCTTCGGTGGCAGATGGGCTGGTATTAGCTTTAACAGCTATTGTTGCGCTTACTTACAACTGGCAACTGAATCCCGAACCGGAAAAAATGTTGTTTGGGGGACAATTAGTTATACTATGGTTCCTGTTACGGTTCATATTTACAGGATGGCCGCAGTCGAAGATTTTTTTCCTGGTAATGATTGCAGGAACCGGATTGATTGAAGCCGTGTCGGGGATGCGACAGTTACATGGATTTGAAGGTTCGAACCATTCGCTGTTCAGACTGACCGGGGATTTTTATAATCCGGGGCCTTATTCCGGGTATCTTGCGATGGTGTTACCCATTTGCCTATGGATGATCCTGCAATTTGATAATTATAAAAAAGCAGGATGGCGGCAAGTAAATATTTACCTGTACTATCTGGGATGGATCAGCCTGCTGGCAATAATTATTGTCCTTCCCGCAGGGATGAGCCGGGCGGCCTGGATCGCTGCGGTCGTGTCGTGCGGATGGGTTTATTGGGTACAACGTATCGGATGGGAAAAGACGAAACGGTTTATAAATGGACACCGAATCTTAACTACAGTATCATCTTTTGTGATACTGATCCTGGTAGCCGGTGCATTGGCAGGTATTTACATGCTGAAAAAAGAATCGGCCGATGGCCGGCTACTTTTATGGAAAATAACGACACAGGCTATAACGAAACAGCCCTGGACAGGAACCGGACTCGGCGGTTTCCCGGCGGCTTATGCCGAAGCACAAGCAGAATATTTTTCTTCCGGTAAGGCTTCGGAAACAGAAATGCTGGTGGCCGGATGTCCGGAATATGGATTTAATGAATTCTTACAAATAGGTTTGGAACAGGGGCTGGTGGGTTTAATGGTTTTTGTATTGTTGTTAAGTTATTCCTTGTTCCGGGGGGTGAAAAACAGGCAGATCGGGGCGGCCGGGGGGATATTGGCGTTGATGGTATTCAGCCTGGCGTCGTATCCGTTGCAGCTGCCGGAGTTCTGGGTGGTGTTGGTGGTATTGATGGGAGTGATTTGTACATCTGTTGCCAGTGACACACCCCCTACCCCCTCTCGAAAGGGGAGGAAGATACTTTCGGTCGCTATGATCGGATGTTTAACCTTCTGTTGCGGATGGATTTTCTGGCAGCAGAAAGGATATTATCAAGGGTATAAAAAGTGGAATACGATGAAGATGTTGTACAATAACAAGGCTTATGAAGCGGCTTGCGACGGGTATGAAGAATTGGTGCCGTTGCTAGGGCATAAGCCGGAACTGCTGTTCGAGACGGCACAGTGCTTGAGCAAGGCGGAGCGCTTTACTGATGCGAATGTGTTGCTGGAACGGGCGATGAAGTTAAGCGGAGATCCCATGATACATTATATGGCGGCAAAAAATGAGCAGGCACAGGGAAATTTCCCGGAGGCCGAACGATTATTGCTGCACGCAATCGATATGTTACCGGAACGGATCTATCCGTATTATCTGTTAACAAAACTCTATGCGGAACCGACTTTCTTTCAGGAAGATAAGTTTATCAAAGCTACCGATGCCGTACTGACGAAAGAACCGAAAGTGGAAAGTACAGCTATCCGGGAAATGAGAACAGAAGTTAAAAGCATGCTCAACAACATACGACAAAATCGTAATTAATATATTTATGAACAAATTACGAGAACATCGTAACAATAAATTTGTATATTTGCGAATATTGAAAACAGAATCACAGTTTATATGAATATGAAATACTACAATTTGCTGGCAATACTGGTCTTTTTCGGAATGATAGCCTGTTCCGGTGAGAAAAAAGGAGACAGTGCAAAGGAAGAAACTGTAGAAACAGTTCTACCGGACGAGACCAATGAGGTGACCGTGATGACACTGAAGACAACCGACTTCAACCACGAACTGGTGAGTAACGGCAAATTGTCCGCCCGCCGTCATGTCGACCTGCGGTTCGAATCGGCCGAACCGATCGCTTCTATCTTTGTGAAGAACGGCGACCGGGTGACGAAAGGGCAAAAGCTGGCGGAACTATCCACCTTCCGGCTGAAAAATAAAACGGCAGTAGCAAAAGATGCCTTGGAACGGGCCAAACTGGAACTACAGGATGTCCTGATCGGTCAGGGATATGCACTGGCTGATTCCGGAAAAGTACCTCCCGCCACCATGCAACTGGTAAGGGTCAAAAGCGGTTACGACCAGGCATTGGTTCAATATCAACTGGCGGAATATGAAGAGAAGAATGCGGTGCTGACCGCTCCTTTCGACGGGATCGTAGCCAACCTCTTTGCCAAACAATATAATACGGCTTCCACTTCCGAAGCATTCTGTACGATCATCGATCCGCGTAGCCTGGAAGCGGCGTTCACCGTACTGGAAAACGAATTACCCCTGATAAAAAACGGCGACCGGGTGGAAGTGACTCCTTTTGCCTTCAACGAAGGAAAAACGGAAGGGCGTATCTCCGAGATCAACCCGCTGGTAGACGAGAACGGCATGGTACAGGTGAAAGCGGCCGTTACCGACAAAGGGAAACTGTTTGAAGGGATGAATGTACGGGTCAGCATCCATCGTTCAGTTGGCAGGCAGTTGGTCGTACCGAAAAAAGCCGTCGTTTTACGTTCCGGCAAACAGGTCGTGTTCATTCTCGACAGCACAAAAACAAAGGCATACTGGACTTACGTACACACCGGACTTGAGAATGCGGAGAACTACACGGTGGTGGACGGCCTGAAAGAGGACGATATCGTAATAACCAGCGGCAATATCAATCTGGCACATGAGGCTCCTGTCACTATCATTGAGAACTAAAAGTTATGGTTAAATTCCTACTACAACGTCCTATCGCGGTACTGATGGCTTTTACGGCCTGTTTTATCGTGGGATTGGTCACTTACTTTACCATTCCTATATCGTTGTTGCCCGATATTGCTATACCGGAAATCACGATACAGGTATCCGGACAGAATACGTCGGCCCGCGAACTGGAAAATACGGTCGTTAAACCGATCCGGCAGCAATTGATGCAGGTAGCCGCCTTACGTGATATCCAGAGCGAAACACGCGACGGGGCAGGTATTATCCGGCTGAGCTTCGACTTCGGGACAAATACGGATCTGGCTTTCATCGAGGTGAACGAAAAGATAGATGCGGCAATGAATTATCTGCCGCGCGAGGTAGAACGTCCACGGGTGATCAAGGCCAGTGCAACGGACATCCCGGTATTTTGTCTGAATCTGACGCTTAAATCGGGGGATAGCGAAACTGCTTTCCTCGATCTTTGCCAATTTGCCGAGACGGTGATCAAACGGCGTATCGAGCAGTTGCCGGAAGTGGCTATGGTAGATATTACGGGAATACTGAAACGCCAGTTGCAGATCGTGCCCGATATCAATATGATGGAAATGGCGGGGATTACGCTGAGTGATCTGGAGTCGGCATTGAGTTCGAACAATATCGAACCGGGAAGCATGACCGTACGGGACGGATACTATGAATACAACATCAAATTCTCGACCCTGCTGCGCACGCCGGAAGATGTACAGAATATCTATATCCGGAAAAACGACCGTATCTTCCAGCTGAAAGAGTTGGCAAAAGTGGCGGTAGTGCCTGAAAAAGAGGTCGGGGCTTCGCTGTCGGGCGGGAAGCGGGCGGTTACACTGGCTGTGATCAAGCAGGCGGACGAGAATATGGATAATATGAAAGAGGCGCTCGGCGAGGTGACGGATTACTTTGCCACGGTCTATCCGGATATCGAGTTCAGTATCAGCCGTAACCAGACGGAGTTGCTCGATTATACGATCTCCAACCTGAAGCAGAACCTGTCGCTCGGTTTCCTTTTCATTTGTATCGTGGCGATACTTTTCCTGGGAGACATCAAAAGCCCGGCCGTGATCGGCCTGAGTATGGTGGTCAGCCTGGTTATCAGTTTCCTGTTCTTCTATATGTTCAAGATGTCGCTGAATATCATATCCCTTTCAGGACTGATCATGGCACTGGGTATGATGATCGACAGTTCGATCATCGTGACGGAAAACATCACGCAATACAGGAACAAAGGATGTTCATTGGAAGAAGCATGCAATAAAGGGACTTCGGAAGTTATTACTCCGATGCTGAGTTCCACATTTACCACGATCGCGGTATTTGTACCGCTGGTATTTATGAGCGGGATAGCCGGGGCTATCTTCTACGACCAGGCATTTGCCGTAACTGTCGGGCTGATGGTTTCATACTTCACCGGGATCATGTTGCTTCCTGTTCTTTACAAGCTGGTTTACAGCATTCCTGACATCAAACATACCGGATTCAATCTACGGATCAATAATCTGATCAAAGAACATACGCTCGATCGTTTTTATGATGCGGGAATCGATTTCGTATTCCGTCATAAAAGATCGAATATGTTGTTCCTCATCGCTATGCTTCCGCTTTGCGCCATCCTGTTTTATGAAGTACCGAAAAGCAGGATGCCGGAGATCGACCAGAACGAGCTGATCGCACATATCGAATGGAACGAGAACATCCATATCGATGAAAACCGGGAACGGGTAAGCAGGTTGTTCACCCAGATGGAAAATGACGTACAGGAATATACCTCGTATGTGGGACAGCAGCAATTCCTGTTAAACAGGGATCGTGAGTTATCGACTTCGGAAGCTGAGTTATACTTTAAAACAGTAAAGACGTCGGATATTGCACCCTTGCAGGAGAAAGTGACGGGCTGGCTCGACAAGAACTATCCGCAAGCCGTTTTCTCTTTCTCCCCTCCGGTTACCGTGTTTGAGAAGTTATTTGTAACCGGCGAAGCGGATATCGTTGCCGAGTTTTATGCACGCAACAAGGCGGAAGCTCCGGAAGCACAGGCTTTAAAATCGTTGGAGTCGAAGATCAAGACAGAAGCCGGACAGGTACCGGTAGGCGTCGCTTTCGAGAACCAGATGAATATATCGGTCGACCGGCAGAAGCTGTTACTTTATAATGTGGATTACAACGAGGTGTATCGTTTGCTGAAAACGGCTTTCAAGGAAAATGAAGTCGCCACCCTCCGCTCCTACCAGCAATATCTGCCGATAACGCTGGCCGGTGACGGCAAGACAGTCAACAGTGTCTTGCAGCAAACATTGGTACAGACCCTGCCGGACAAAGAGGGTAAAAGCCAGTATATCCCTTTGCAATCGCTGGTACGGGTGACGCAGGGGGAAGACCTGAAAACGATCTCTGCCGGAAAGAACGGCGAATACATCCCGTTCAGTTTCTACGATGTTGATAAGGCAGAACCGTTGATGGAAGAGGTGAGAAAGTTAGGCGGACAGGACTGGGAGATAGATTTCTCCGGCAGCTTCTTCTCCAACCAGAAGATGTTGAGTGAGTTGGTCGTGATCCTGCTGATATCCTTGTTGCTGATGTATTTCATCCTGGCAGCCCAGTTCGAGAGTTTCCTGCAACCGCTTATTGTACTGCTGGAAATACCGATCGACGTGGCGGCCGCGCTGTTGATACTTTGGATATGCGGGCATACAATGAACCTGATGAGTGCGATCGGTATCGTGGTGACTTGCGGTATCGTTATCAACGACTCGATCCTGAAACTGGATGCGATCAACGAGTTGCGGAAAGAAGGTACCCCGTTGATGGAAGCGATCCATGAAGCGGGCAGACGCCGTTTGCGTCCCATTATCATGACTTCGCTGACTACGATATTCGGTATGGTTCCCCTGTTATTCTCATTCGATATGGGTAGCGAGTTGCAGAAACCGCTTTCCATCGCCATGATATCAGCCATGCTGATCGGTACCGCCGTCAGCCTCTTTGTCATTCCGCTGGTGTACTGGTTTATTTACAGGAAACATGACCGGTCGCATTTGACGATTGAAAAACAAACGGAAGTTTAACGAATTATATAGAATGCCGTTATGAAGATAGGTAAGATAATATTATCATTTCTGTTATTCACCTCTGTCTATTTGCAGGCTCAGCCGCTTTCCCTGTCGCTGGAAAGGACGATTTCGCTGGCGGCGGACAGTTCGCTGGAAGCGTTCAGGACAAAGAATATGTATCTGGCCGGGTACTGGCAATACAGGACATATAAAGCAGACCGTTTGCCGAGCCTGACGCTGAACCTGACACCGGCACAGTATTACCGGGATATTACGCGTAGGTATGACTCTCAGAATGATGTGGATGTATATAAAAAGCAACAATCGTTCTACGCCAGCGGAAATGTAGAGATCAAACAAAACTTCGACCTGCTCGGGGGTACTTTCTATCTGGACTCCGACCTGGGCTATATGCGTAATTTCGGAAACGACGATAACCCCGCAAACAACCAGTTCACCACCGTTCCTATCCGGCTCGGTTATCAACAGAGCCTGTTCGGTTATAACCCCTTCCGATGGGAACGGAAGATCGAACCGCTTAAATACGAGAAAGTGAAAAAAGAATTGCTCTATAATATCGAACAGATCAGCGAACAGGCTACGACCTATTTCTTCGCCCTCGCTATGGCACAAGCCGAATACGACCTGGCCAAAGAGAATGTGGCTTCTACCGATACGCTCTATCGTACCGGCCAGGAGCGGCATAAGATCGCATCGATCAACAAGGCCGAACTCCTGACCCTGAAACTGGATGCCGTCAATGCCCGCAATACCCTGCAAAACACGGAGATCGCTTTGAAAAGGGCGATGTTCAGCCTGGCATCTTTCCTCAACTTCGATAAGAATACGGAGATACGGTTAAGGCTGCCGGGGCGTCCGCGGGATATGCAGATCTCGGTAGATGAAGCGTTGGTGCTCGCCCGGGAGAACAACCCGAAGTTCCTCGGTCTCCGCCAGGAGATTATGGAAGCGGAACAGCAGGTGGACAAGACAAAGAAAGAGGCCATGTTCAATGCCTCCATCAATGCCAGTATCGGTTTCAACCAGGTGGCGAGCAAGTTGAAAGATGCTTATCGCGATCCGCTGCAACAGGATATTGTCTCTGTCTCCGTCTCCATCCCGCTTGTAGACTGGGGCGTACGCAAAGGGAAACACAATATCGCCAAAAATAACCTGAACGTGACGCAGATCTCCGCCCGGCAGGAAGAACTGACCGTAGAAGAAGATGTGATCATGACGGTAGGCGATTTCAATATCCAACAGAACCTGATCAGCAGTGCGGAAGAAGCGCTCGACCTGGCTCTTATGGCTTACAGCGAAACCAAACAGCGGTTTATGATCGGGAAGGCGGATATCAACAGCCTGACCCTCTCGCTGAACCGCCAGCAGGAGGCACAGCGCAACTACATCTCCGCCCTTCAAAATTACTGGCTGAGTTATTTCAAGATACGAAAACTGACATTACATGATTTTGAAACGGGGATATCCCTGTCCAGTGAATTCGACTATGCGCAGGGACTGTAAAAAATGACGGCACCCGTCAACGAGGCTTGACGACCATCGTCAACGGTAACTGACGACCACCGTCAACGAGCTTTGACGACTGCCGTCAATGGCTGCTGAGAATCATTATCGAAAAAACAGATAAATAATAATAGAATATACAGATGTCCGCATCTCCTAAAATATCATCCTTTACGATCATCGTCACCTTCCTTTGTGTGGCGCTGACAGGACTGGCGTTTATACCTCTCCTGCCGATCAAGCTGTCGCCGTCGCGCACCTTGCCCCGGCTGACTGTCAGCTACAACATGCCGGGTAATTCGGCACGTGTAATCGAGATGGAAGTGACTTCGCGGCTGGAGTCGATGCTGGCACGTATCAAGGGGATCAAGGAGATCAACTCCACTTCCGGCAACGGCTGGGGCTATGTGACGCTGGAGCTGGATAAACATACGAATATCGATGCCGCCCGTTTCGAAGCCTCCACGATCATCCGCCAGACCTGGCCGGGCTTGCCCGACGGGCTTAGTTATCCGGTACTTGAAATGAGTCGTCCCGACGATAAGGAGTCGGGGCCTTTTATGACCTATACGCTGAATGCCGCGGCCACCCCGATCTTCATACAACGGTTTGCTGAAGACCAGATAAAACCGCGCCTGGCTGGTATCCCGGGTATCTACCGGATCGACGTGCGGGGAGCCACCCCGATGGAATGGCGGTTGGAATATGACAGCCGGCAACTGGCCACGCTCGGTATCACGACGGAAGAGATACAGTCTGCCATCAACCAATATTACAAAAAGGAATTCCTCGGGACAGGAAATGTCAACAGGAAAGGGCACGAAGAATGGATCCGCCTGGCTCTGATACCCGAAGCCGGACAGCAGGACTTCGACCCGTCGCGTATCACCGTCACGAATAAGGAAGGGAAGCTGATCCGGCTGGATCAATTGCTTAAGGTGACCCGGCAGGAAGAAGCACCGCAAAGTTATTATCGTATCAACGGGCTGAATTCGATCTATTTGTCTATCCGGGCAGAAGAAACGGCTAACCAGCTGGAACTGGCCAAACAGGTGAAAGAGGAAATGGAGCATATACGCGGACTACTGCCCCAGGGATATGAGATACATACCAGTTACGACGCGACCGAATTCATCCAGAATGAGCTGAATAAGATCTACATACGTACCGGACTGACTATCCTGATCCTGTTATTGTTTGTCCTGCTGATCACGCGGAACGTGCGCTATCTCTTCCTGATCGTCGTCAGCCTGAGTGTAAATCTCTGTATCGCCGTCATCTTCTTTTACCTGGCCGGATTGGAGATGCAGTTGTATTCGCTGGCCGGGGTTACCATATCTTTAAGCCTGGTGATCGACAATACGATCGTCATGACCGACCATATCCGCAACCGGCATAACCGGAGAGCCTTCCTCTCCATCCTGACCGCTACACTGACTACAATCGGTGCGCTCGTCATCATCTTCTTCCTGGATGAAAAGATCCGGCTGAACCTGCAGGACTTTGCTGCCGTGGTAATTATCAACCTGGCGGTATCGCTGGCCGTCGCCCTGTTCTTTGTTCCAGCCATGATAGAGAAGCTGGGGCTGGGACAAAAGAAAAAGACAGCCCGGAAAGCCGGTGCATTAACAGCCGGTGCGGAACCGACGCGATGGGTACGTTTCAAAAAGCAGGTCAACAGGCAGATCAAACGGTTCCCTGTCCGGTTCAATCGGTTTTACCTGGGACAGATCCACTTCCTCTGCCGCTGGAAGAAGACGGCCTGCCTGGTTCTTGTCCTGATTTTCGGACTCCCCGTATTCCTTCTACCGGAGAAGATCGAGATGGACGACAAGGACAAGGTATATACCGCTACCGACTCGCTGCTTGTCGAGAAGTATAACAAAATAGTTTCCGGCGAAACATACAAAGAGAAAGTTAAGCCCGTCATCGACAAGGCGCTCGGAGGAACCTTGCGCCTCTTCGTCCAGAAAGTGTACGAAGGCAGTTATTTTACCCGAAATGACGAAACGGTTCTTTCCGTCAGCGCTTCGCTCCCCAACGGAACTACGCTGGAACAGATGAACCAACTGATGGGACGTATGGAGGCCTATCTGAGTACATTCAAGGATATACGCCAGTTCCAGACCAATATCTACAGCGCCCGGCAGGCAGGGATACGCATCTATTTCACCAAAGCGGCCGAACGGAGCGGTTTCCCGTATACACTGAAAAGCAGGATCATCAGCAAGGCACTCGAACTGGGTGGCGGCAGTTGGAACGTATACGGATTACAGGATCAGGGCTTCAGCAACGATGTAAGGGAAGGAGCCGGTTCTTTCCGTATAGAGATGTATGGCTATAATTATGATGAATTATATGAGTGGGCGGAACAGTTAAAGTCGAAACTCCTCACCTACCGCCGTATCAAGGAAGTACTTATCAACTCGGAGTTCTCCTGGTGGAAAGACGATTACCAGGAGTTCTATTTCAACCTGAACAAAGCCCGGATGGCACAGGAGAACATCCTGCCGATCGAACTGTTCGCCTCTATCAATCCGGTATTCGGCAAAGACATTTATAGCGGAACGATCATCGTGGACAACGAAACGGAGAAACTGAAACTGAGTTCCCGCCAGGCACGCGACTATGACGTGTGGAGCATGCAGCACGTCCCGCAGCAGATCAAAGGACGATCCTACAAACTGTCGGAACTGGCTACCGTCGAGAAAGGCCAGATGCCCCAGAAGGTGGCCAAAGTGAACCAGCAATACCGCCTGTGCCTGCAATACGAATATATCGGTGCTTCCAACCAGGGGACGAAAATACAGGAACGCGTACTGAAAGAGTTTAACGCAGCCCTGCCGATGGGGTACACCGCCAAGTCGGAAAGTTATTACTGGAGCTGGAATACAAAAGATAATAAACAGTATCTGTTATTATTGCTGATCATCGTGATTATTTTCTTTACAACCAGTATCCTGTTCAATTCGCTTAAGCAACCGCTGGCTGTTATCTTCGTTATTCCGATCTCTTATATCGGGGTATTCCTGACTTTCTACTGGTTCAAACTGAATTTCGACCAGGGAGGGTTCGCCTCTTTCGTCCTGTTGTGTGGTATTACCGTGAACGCCAGTATTTATATATTGAACGAGTACAACCAATTGCGCACCAACAAACCGCTGATGCCGGCCTGGCGTGCTTACCTGAAAGCATGGAACGCAAAGATCACGCCAATCTTCCTGACCGTGATCTCTACCATCCTGGGATTCATACCTTTTATGCTAGGCCCAGACAAAGAAGCATTCTGGTTTCCGCTGGCAGCCGGAACTATCGGAGGACTGATCATGTCTATTGCCGGAATCTTTATTTACCTGCCTATTTTTACCCTGAAAAAATAATCATATTGTAATCGGTTTAAACGATCTAAAACTATTTTCTTTCCTAAATTTGCGGGATTAATAGACAATTTGTTAAATCCTCTAAACCCTTCTTACCCCCGGAATGTTTATTCTAGGAGCTGAAAAGTAGCGCCTAAGAGAACATCTAAACTTGAATTTTATCGATCTTTTTCTATGGCGACATCTGGGATTATATAAGAAAAGGGAAAAGAAGTCCTCTCTTTATTGCAAGAAGCAGAGTCCGATATCACCCTAAAAATAAATTAAAGATGAAAGTTTTATTCAAGTACCTACGACTATTCTCCCTCTCTACGAGTGGAGCGTTACTTCTGTGCATTGTATTTGCCGCTAATCCCAATATTGCGGAAGGGACTATTACCGGCAAAATATTCTGGTTTCATTTTACCATTTTATTACTTGCATTCAGCGTTCTTTTTATGGAAGCCACTATCAGAAAATGTAACTTTACCTTTACACTGCCTGACGGACTTTTGCTACTGTTCTCCGGACTGGTTCTGCTGAACTACGACCATGATCTGAATCCCCAACCGGAAAGACTACTCTTTGTCGGCCAATTGACCATGCTATGGTTCATGCTGCGGGCCGTTATGCAGACACATCCTGAAATCAGGCTCTTTTTCCTTTCAATCATCATGTGTACCGGTGTGTTTGAGGCCTTTTGGGGAATGGGGCAACTATACGGAACTCCGGCGGACAACCATCCCCTGTTTAATGGGAGCGGACTGGAATTTAGCCCGGGGCCGTTTTCCGGTTACCTGGCAATCGTACTCCCCTTATGCTTGAATGTTGCATTGCGATTTCGCGACTGCGACAAAATAGCCTGGTGGGAAACCAGAACAATGCTGTTTTACCTGGCCGTGTTCGGTATTATTATCATTCTCATCGCTCTTCCGGGAGGATTGAGCCGCCCGGCATGGCTGGCTGCAATCGCTTCTTGCAGTTGGGTATTCTTTCTTCGCAAATCCGGGTGGAAAATACTCAAACAAAGGGTTCTAACACATAGCAAAACCGTTGTGATCACTTGTGCTTTCTTATTTCTTTTCATTGCGGGGCTACCCACTCTGGGAGGTCTTATCCATCCCGATAAGTCGGCCGGGCGTATGCTGATGTGGAATGTCACCACCAAAGCCATACTGGAACAACCCGTAACAGGAACAGGGCTGGGCGGTTTTCCCACCTCCTATGCAAAATCACAAGCCGATTACTTTTCATCCGGAAAAGCTTCCGACATGGAACGGCTGGCAGCCTGTTGTCCGAGATTTGCATTCAACGAGTATCTGCAAATGGGACTGGAGTACGGTATCGTCGGATTGCTGCTTTTCTCTTTGTGGATCGGGTTTGTCCTCTACTACGGACTAAAGAATAAACAGGTCGGATCGACAGGATGTATCATTGCCCTGCTCTTCTTCTCCATGTATTCCTATCCGTTGCAGCTGCCGTCATTCTGGGTGTTACTGTTGTTTTTCTCCGCTACCTGCGTAACGATACCGGGCAAACTACAGAAGCCTTCCCCGAAAACATTCCCATATATCGGAACATTTGCAGCATTGGCCGCCTGTATGTTATTTTTCGGGCAGAGAAGTTATTACCAGTCTTATAAGGAATGGAAAACGCTACGGATACTGGAACAGAAGGACGAACACAGTGTGGCAGCCCAGGGCTACCAGAGCCTGTATCCCAAGTTATCGCACCAGGTAGAATTTTTACGGGAAGGAGCGAAGTGTCTCCAGCAGAACAAACAATTCGCAGATGCGGTTATCTGGACGAACCGCGCCTTACAGCTAAGCGCAGACCCTGAGTTCTATGATATAATGGCAGAGAGCCACCGGCAACTCGGACTTTACAAACAAGCCGAAAAATGCTTGCTGCAATGTCTCCACATTCTGCCGGAACGGATAGAGACTTATTATCAGTTGACAAAATTATACTCGGAAGACTCTTATTATCAACCTGATAAATTAAAGTTAGCCGCCTACTCCGTTCTTACCAGTCAACCTGCGGATAAATCAAAAGCGAGCGAATCGATGAAGGAGGATGTAAACAGACTTCTTCAGCATGCAATAACAAACAACAAATAAATAACTGATTATCGGACAAGCAATACCATTTTAGGACCACTATTCCCTCCATTTTTATTGCACAATTAAATTATATGCCCTATCTTTGCCGAAATTTTGCGAGGAAGAGTTTCATGACGAATAAGATACATAAGTGTAATCCGATGTTTATCTCCGGTTCAACGCCGGACATTGAAGCTCATTTCTTTACTTTACGGGAATATAATTTGTTTATATAGGATGCGTTAGTTATTTTTACTAACGCATTTTTTTTGTGTCCCGCGAGTGGCGATTATATAAGGAATAACATTCTATAAAATATTAATAAACAAAACAACCCAATTACTATGTCGAAAATTGGAATCAAAAAGGTGATTGTTCTGGGCTCGGGTGCCCTGAAGATCGGACAGGCCGGAGAGTTTGACTACTCTGGTTCACAAGCATTGAAGGCACTGAAAGAAGAAGGTATCAGTACCGTATTGCTGAATCCGAACATTGCAACTATTCAAACATCGGAAGGGGTAGCAGACAAGGTGTACTTCCTGCCTATCACTCCGTATTTTGTTGAAGAAGTAATCAAAAAAGAACAACCGGACGGAATCCTGCTGGCTTTTGGTGGCCAGACTGCCCTGAACTGCGGAACCCAGTTATACACCAGCGGCACACTTGCTAAATATGGCGTAAAGGTACTGGGTACTTCTGTCGAAGCTATCATGTACACGGAAGACCGCGACCTGTTTGTAAAGAAACTGAATGAGATCGACGTAAAAACTCCGGTAAGCCAGGCTGTTGAGACAATGGATGATGCCGTGAAAGCTGCCTACAAGATCGGCTTCCCGGTAATGATCCGCTCCGCTTATGCACTGGGCGGTATGGGTAGCGGTATCTGCAAGGACGAAGCAGAACTGCGTACGCTGGCAGAAAGCGCTTTCGCTTATTCTTCACAGATCCTGGTGGAAGAATCGCTGAAAGGCTGGAAAGAAATTGAATTCGAAGTAATCCGCGATAAGAACGACCATTGCTTCACGGTTGTAAGCATGGAAAATGTAGACCCGCTGGGTGTACATACCGGTGAAAGTATCGTAGTTGCTCCTACCTGCTCACTGACCGACAAAGAGCTGGATCTGCTGAAAGAACTGTCTACCAAGACAATCCGCCACCTGGGTATCGTAGGCGAATGTAACATTCAATATGCATTCAACTCCGACACTTGCGACTACCGCGTGATCGAAGTAAACGCCCGTCTGAGCCGTTCTTCTGCCCTGGCATCCAAAGCAAGCGGTTATCCTCTGGCTTTCGTTGCTGCTAAGTTGGCGTTAGGCTACAGCCTCGACGAAATCGGCGAAATGGGTACTCCGAACTCTGCTTATAAAGCTCCGGAAGTAGACTATATGATCGTGAAGATCCCGCGTTGGGACTTGACAAAGTTCGTCGGTGTCAGCCGCCTGATCGGTTCGAGCATGAAGTCTGTCGGCGAAATCATGTCGATCGGTAAGAGCTTCGAAGAGATCATGCAGAAGGGTCTGCGTATGATCGGACAGGGCATGCACGGTTTCGTTGGCAACAACGACCTGGAATTCGACAACCTCGACGATGCACTGGCCAACCCGACCGACCTGCGTATCTTCGCCGTAGCAAAAGCGCTGGAAGAAGGTTACACCGTAGAACGTATCCACGAACTGTCGAAGATCACTCCGTGGTTCCTGAACGGTTTGAAAAATATCGTAGACTATACCAAGGTATTGTCTCAATACAATAAGATCGAAGATCTGCCCGAAGAAGTGATGAAGGAAGCTAAACGCTTAGGTTTCTCCGACTTCCAGATCGCCCGTTACGTTGAGAATCCGGAAGGAAACATGGAAAAGGAAAACATCCGTGTACGTAACCTGCGTAAGAAAATGGGTATCCTGCCAAGCGTAAAACGTATCAACACAATCGCTTCCGAACATCCGGAACTGACGAACTACCTGTATATGACTTATGATGGTAGCGAACATGATATTCCTTACTACAAGAACGACAAGAGCGTGGTTATCCTGGGTTCAGGTGCTTACCGTATCGGTTCTTCCGTAGAGTTCGACTGGTGTTCGGTGAACGCTGCACAGACAGCCCGCAAACTGGGTTACAAGTCGATCATGATCAACTACAACCCGGAAACGGTTTCTACCGACTACGATATGTGCGACCGTCTGTACTTCGACGAACTTTCTTTCGAACGTGTACTCGACGTAATGGATCTGGAAATGCCGAAGGGTGTAATCGTATCCGTAGGTGGTCAGATACCTAACAACCTGGCCATGAAGCTGTATCGCCAGAATGTTCCGGTACTGGGTACTTCTCCGCTATCGATCGACCGCGCTGAAAACCGCCACAAATTCTCCGCGATGCTGGATACACTGGGTATCGACCAGCCGCGTTGGGCAGAGTTGACCAGTATGGAAGAGATCGACGGCTTTATCGAAAAGGTAGGCTTCCCGATCCTGATCCGTCCGTCTTATGTTCTTTCAGGTGCTGCGATGAACGTATGCCACAACAAGGAACAGATGATCGAATTCCTGGATCTGGCCGCTAAGGTATCTAAAGAATATCCGGTCGTTGTTTCCGAATTCCTTCAGGGAGCAAAAGAAGTGGAATTCGACGCAGTAGCCATGAACGGCGAAGTAGTTGAATACGCCATCTCTGAACATATCGAGTTTGCCGGTGTCCACTCAGGTGACGCCACACTGGTATTCCCGGCTCAGAAGATCTACTTCGAAACGGCACGCCGTATCAAGAAGGTGAGCAAGATGATCGCAAAAGAACTGAACATCAGCGGCCCGTTCAATATCCAGTTCCTGGCTAAGAACAACGATGTGAAGGTTATCGAATGTAACCTGCGTGCATCACGTAGTTTCCCGTTCGTATCAAAGGTCCTGAAACGCAACTTCATCGAAACGGCCACACGCATCATGTTGGATGCTCCTTATACAAAACCGGACAAGAGCGCTTTCGACATTGACTGGATCGGTATCAAGGCTTCCCAGTTCTCATTCGCCCGTCTGCATAAAGCAGACCCTGTACTGGGTGTGGATATGAGCTCAACCGGAGAAGTAGGTTGCATCGGCGATGATTTCAACGAAGCATTGCTTTCTGCCATGATCGCCGTAGGTAATACCATTCCTAAAAAGAATGTCCTGGTTTCTTCGGGTGCAGCCAAGAGCAAAGTAGATTTGCTGGAACCCTGCCGCCTGCTGAATGAGAAAGGATACCAGATCTATGGTACTGCCGGAACTGCTAAATTCCTGAACGAAAACGGCATTGCCGCTACAGCCGTATGCTGGCCGGATGAACAGGGCGACCTGAATATCATGGATATGTTCAGCAACCACGTATTCGAACTGGTTGTAAACATCCCGAAAGACCATAGCAAACGCGAGCTGACCAACGGTTACAAGATCCGCCGTGCAGCGATCGACCATAACATTCCGCTGATCACCAACGCACGTCTGGCCAGCGCGTTTATCGAAGCTTTCTGCACTATGGATGTGAAAGATATCCAGATCAAAGATTGGCAGGATTATAAATAAGCAAATATTTTTATTATATTTGTGACCATAATACGTAGAGACAGGACAAAACCCTGTCTCTACACGTTTAATTCTTATTCGAAGCTTATGTATAGACTACCGATATTATTCCTTGCCTTCATGCTCACCTTCTGGGTGGCGCGTGCATCATCGGTAGATGTTCCTAATATCTTCATCAAAAATTTTACTGTAGACGATTATAAAGCCAGTTGCCAGAACTGGGGACTATCGGTAGCCTCCGACGGGGTGTTGTATGTAGCCAACAACATGGGCTTGCTCACCTTCGACGGCAACACCTGGAAACACTATGAAACACCGGACAAGGAAGCCATTAACGGCGTCACTTTCCTGAACGATACGATTTACACCATCAGCGAGGGTTCTTTCGGAGGGTGGACACGCGACAATCTCGGCGTAATGCGTTACCACAAACTCAACAAGATACCGGCCGAAGTTAAATTCAAGGAACCGCCGGCATCCATTCCCTTCGTTCTTCCCGATGAAATACTTCATGCGCAGCCATCTGTCTTTATGACGATAGATGATATGTATTTCATAGGGACACAGAATCGTGGGCTGTATATCACAAGCCCCGACGGAACTATTCTCCGCCATTTATCGACACAGGATCAATCGTTGCCCGACAATATCGTGCGTGCTATCTGTATACAGGACGCCCAGCAGATATGGGTCGCTTTCGATAACGGGCTGTCACAGATATCATTCGAACCCTCCCTCGTCAGACTGGGAAAGAGAAGCGAGATAGGCAAGCTCAAAAATGCTTTTCTGCGCAACGACACGTTATATATCCAGACCAATACCGGCTATTTCAAAAGGACATTAAAAGGCGGCGACAGCTTCCAGCCTCTTGACATCAGCAAGGAGCTGTTTTATTTTCCTCCTCAGACAATCGCTTACGATACACTTCAGGTCAATTCCATATTCAATAATCCCGAAGCATTGGGTAATTTCGCCGATGCCGACCAGGTTTACCCGATCGGAAATGACCTCTACTGGCTCTGCGTGAAGAACGAAGCCGGACTGTTCCATAACGAAAACGGCAACGGGACACTAAAATGTAGGCTGCTGCTCGACAATTACAATATGAATATGGTGAGCAGAGACAGGAGAATGTTCCCACTTAGCGACTCTTTACACCTGATCTCGGCCATGCAAGGCGTATTACTGGTCAATATACGCGACCTGATCGGCAGTGGCCTGGGAGCCGGAACGCCCCTGCAAATATCGGAAATAGAATATGTAGACAAGCACGGCGAGCATAATTTACCCGTCAACTCGGAAAAGATCACATTACCCCATAATTTCCAGGAACTATCCGTTTACGTGGGAAGTACGATCTTTACGCCCAACCATCTGATCAGCTATATGATAGAGGGAGTGTCGTCCGATTGGTCGCCCTGGCAGAAAGACGGGGAGATATCCTTCCTTCAGCTACCGGAAGGCAAATACACCCTGAAGATACGAAAATACGTGGTCAGAGGCCCTTATATGGAAATAGCGATCCCGATCACCGTCCGTCCCCCCTGGTATAATACCATTTGGGCATGGCTGGCCTATATTATCCTTACCGGGATAATAGCCAAGTTCGTACTCGGTTATCACCTGCGAAATCTGCGTAAGGAAGAACTTGCCCGGCAGGAAGCCGAAAGACAGGCTGAAAAACAGAAGATCCAGCAGATGAAAAGCGACATGCTGGAAGCCGAACTGCAAAATAAGAACAATGAGCTGAGCCTGCAAACCTCGGCACTCCTGAAAAGAAACCAGGCCATACAGGCATTGCTGGACGAGTTGGAGCGTCAGAAAGAAACGCTGGGCGACCGTTATCCGAATAAGTTATATATACGGATGAAGAATCTGATAGAAGAATCTCTGAACGACCAGGCAGACTGGCTGTTGTTTGAAAGCCACTTTAACAGTGCACATCAGAATTTCATCGAACGTTTACGCCAGCAATATTCGGATATCACAACAGGTGATCTGCGTATCTGCTGTTTGTTGCGGATGAATCTCTCTACAAAAGAAATTGCATCGCTTCTAAACGTATCCGTACGTGCCATAGAACTACGCAGATACCGTTTAAGAAAGCGCCTTTCACTGGATGGGGACACCAACCTCATCGATTTCCTTATGAATTACTAAAAAATATTTTCTATTTTTCCACATTCGGCAATAAGCTACATATCAATGATATACCTATCATTGTAGTAGCGATGAGAAAGTATTGTAGCATTATTTTCCACCTCACAAATAAATTGTGCAAGTAGTGTAGTAGTACTTTTTATCCGATATACTTTTAAATATACTTCCTTTGCCAGTGCAAATGAATCTTAATTTCTAAGACACGATGAAACACGAGCTGGAAGAACAACTTGAAGAGTTGGAAAGGCAAGGCATCAGTCGCCGCCATTTCCTGAAAATATTAACAGCCGCTGGTATTATAACAGCTGTAGGTACACAAAAAGTTCACGCATTCTCAAGTGATGCAAAAGGTAAAATTGTAGTTATCGGTGGAGGGGCAGCCGGAATCAGTATGGCAGCACGCCTGATGCACTGGCTGGATAACCCGGATATTACATTGATCGATCCAAGCGACCGTCAGTATTATCAACCCGGTTTTACTTTAATTGCTTCAGGGGTTTACCAACCGGAAGATGTTTGGAAGAAGCAGGAGAATTGTATTCCGGACGGCGTGAAATGGATTAAAGATTCGGTTGCAGCAGTCGACCCGGTAATGAACCAGGTGACAACAGCCAACAACGAAAAGATCCCATACGACTTTCTGGTATTGACACCGGGGGTACAAACAAACTGGGAAAAGGTTGAAGGCATTACACACGATACGTTAGGAGCAGGAAACGCTCACAGTATATATGATTTCGAAGGTGCACAAAAAACCTGGAAAGCGCTTCAGGAATTCTCTAAAACAGGTGGCCGTGGTATCTATACCGATACATACACGAAACACAAATGTGGAGGAGCACCGAAAAAGATTTGTTTGCTGACAGAGGATTACACCCGCCAACACGGGACAAGGGACAACGTTAAACTGGATTACTTCACAGCCGCCAAAGAGCTGTATGATATTCCTTTTTATACTCCCCGTCTACTGGAGATCTATAAGGAACGAAATATTCCAATCAATCTCAACGTGCGTGTAAAAGGTGTCGATACCGCAGCCAAACAGGTACATTTTGAAAAGGTTGAAACAGTCGGAGAAGAAAAGGTGATCACTCCTTTCGTGGAAGATTACGATTTCTTTCACTTCGCACCGCCAATGTCGGCTCCCGATTTCGTTCGCGAAGCAGGCCTGGGATGGACAGAAGGCAAACTGGCTGCCGAAGCCTGGGTGATGGTCGACAAAGCGACACTGGTTCATAAAACGTATCCGAACATTGTCTCCCTGGGAGATGTTGCCGGAATACCGACCAGTAAAACCTCTGCTGCCGTACGTATGCAGGTGCCGATCGCAGCAAAGAACCTGATCTCGCTGATGGAAGGCAAAGAACCTGTTGAGAAATACAACGGTTACGCAGCCTGCCCGATTGTAACAGACTATGGACACGTACTTTTGTGCGAGTTCGACTATGATAAAAAGCCGGTTCACTCGTTCCCGTTCAGCATGCTGGACACATCGAAAGAACAATGGGCGGCTTGGTTACTGAAAGTTTACATGTTGAAACCGATGTATTTCTACGGAATGCTGAACGGTTACGCTTAACGGACCAAAAATAACAACTCCCTATAATTCAAATGCCAAACTACAGAAAATCCCCGGCTCAACTCCTTGAGACCGGGGATTTTGTTTTAAAAGCCTATAAGTACTAATTGTAAACTCCTTACTCAGTATTGCCAGGGTGTACTGGGGATTCCGCCAGGGTGTACAGGATAATTCACCAGGGTGTACTGGGTAACCGATTATCCTGTACACCCTGGCAATACTGAATCCTTACTTTTATACTAATAGGTAATAAGCTTTAAACTAAAAGACAGGCTGAAAAGGAATAATTTTCACAAGAGGGAGTGATAGATAAAGGGTGGCAGATGGTAGATAGGATGACAGATAAAAACATATCATCTGCCACCCTTATAAAACTAGTATTCAATCAAATAAATCATTTTATTGCAGATGGCAGATAATATTCATAAAACTCTTGTATAAAAAAAGTTATTCCATCTTCCGGTAATAACGCGGTGTATAATCCGGTAATAATTCCGGATGGAACACCCACACCAGGTCTTTCAACAGATAGTCGGGATGGATCGGAAACTCTTCATAATAAGGCACAACACCTGTATTGCAGGTATAGATACGACGGTTTTTGAAGGCATCGAAGTTTTCGTAAGGAGTATATTCGGTACGCAGATCCTTGTATGTCATATCGTTTGCCTGATTATACTTGATCAGCCACATATCGGCATGGATCGCTTTGTCGAGCACCGTTTCGAATGCCAGAGGTGTACTGCCTGCTCCGGGAAGGTCTTTAAAGACATAATCGGCTCCGGCATCTTTATACAGGTGGGCGATATAACTGTCGCCGGCCGGCATATACCAGGATGAGCCGAATTTCTTTTCGGAGATAACGGTAGGTCGGTCGGCAACCGTCTTTGTCAACTCCTTCAATGCCAGATAGCGTTGTTCCGTTTCGCGGAAAATAGAGTCTGCCATCGCAGCTTTATTGAACAGCAAGCCGTAGAAGCGCACCCATTCGGTTCGCCCCAAAGGCAACGACTCCATATAGTCGGCCGCTTCGATGATAGGAATACCCAGTTTCTCGGCAGGGCCGTAGCCTGCATTCTGGAAAGGGGAAGCAATGATGATCTCTGCACCAATATCAATGATCTTCTCGATATTCGGTGCCGTAGCCTCTCCCAGATCGGCGATCTTTCCGGCACGCAAACCTTCCTGAATAGAAGGAGTATCCATATACCGGGGCTCACATACACCGATAACCTTATCGGCTTCATTCAACTGGTCGATAATGGCGGCATGCACAGAGGTATAAACGACTATATTATGAATAGGGGTTCGTACAACCGTTCCTTTAGGCAGATTGCCCGGCACAGCGGACAGATCGCGATCCACCAGAAGATAACGTTGCAGAATACGCGTACTGTCCCAGGGGTCGCGTACTTCAACGGACGTATAATCCGCGAAATGCTGTACAGTGAAACCGCTGGCATAACGGATAGAGTCGGTAGAGAGGGATGATTGCCTGTTTGGTTGCGCACAAGACACAACCAGACAGGCAATCCAGAATAACAGTATTTGTTTCATGTTACTGTGCTATAAAACAAACTTTTTGAGTATCATAACCACCAGTATCAAACGGTTCGCCATCCTTCTTTCCTTCAGGAGTGAAGACATACATAGAAGCTGTTTCACCATAAGCAGCATTACTGATATAGATTTTACCGGTAATTGGGTCTACATCAATTGAGTTCGGATTTGCCAATGTTGTACCGTCGGTAATCAGATTCTGAGATTCTACAGCACCTGTCAATGCATCATACTTCATGAAAGAAGGAGCCGGTGCACCCCATTGTGCATATACCACATACAACTTATCGTTAACCAATGACATTTTCGAGCCATTGCCAATAACCGAAACTTTATCCGAAGCATCGATACGCTGTACTGTATTTTTAATATCTCCATAGTCACCCATAGAAATAACATATACGTCTCCTTTACTGCTGGCAGCCAGGTTACACGGGTTGACTATTACTTCTATTTCTTTTTCCAATTTGGCAGTGGCTGGATCGATCACTCCTACAGTCTTACCTTTGCCATATTCAGACAAAGCCACATAGATCTTACCGTTAGCAGCAGCCAACTGTTCCGGATAACGACTAGATTTCACTTCGTTTCCATCCTTATCGGTAGTAGTAGCCATTCCCAGAGATATTTCCTTTTCCAATTCCAAAGAAGTCGTATCGAGTACAGCGACAGAACTACCATAATAATAAGAAACATATACTTTTCCATCCAGTGCAGTAAAGCAACGTGGATTCATCGTTTCGCCCGCACTGTTCTTAGGAGTAAATTCTTTAATCTCCTTTCCTTGTTTATCCAGAACAACCAACCGGTTGGAAGAAGTAACAGATACATAAATTTTAGAGCCATACACAAACATTTGTTCAGCATCGGAACCCAGTCCTTTACCGTTAACAGATTGGTAATAATTTGATACCATCTTACCTGTAGCAAGATCATAATAACTGATTGAAGCATTGTTCGCGTTAAAATTACCGCGATTCAGGATATAATAACCTATCGTCTGCGGCTGGGGTTCGGGAACATCTACATTGATATCCTGTACTACAATACTTGCCATATTTTCGGATTCACCTACAACATTCTTTGCCACAACGATCAGGTTAGTATTATAGGTTGTACCGGCAGGAATATCAAAAGAATTCTTTCCTACAGCTACTTCTCCTAATTTCGTTGCTTTATCAGTAGCATTTCCGCCCAGGTAAATAACATAACCAGTGACATCAGTTTCTGATGAAGGAAGAGTCCATGACAACGTACCTCCGATTTTAAGAACCTCTTCATCCGTATCAGTAAAAGACAGGTTGGTAACAGCCACTGAAGGCACACGTACTTCATCCTTCTCATCATCATCACTACAAGAAGAAAAAGACACTGTAAACAGCGTACACAAAGTAAACAGCAAGAATAAGTTTCTAAGTTTCATTTGTTTTTATATTAGGTTATTAATAAGTAATCTTCAGACTAGCCCTGTAAGAACGTCCGGGCATAGGATAATAACGTATTACATCATACGTGACATTACCCAGGTTTACCACTTCCGCCTGCAACCGCAGGTTACACTTTCCTATCGTAAAGGAACGATTCAGCGTGATTTGTTGCTCTACATATCCATCTATTAGATTTATATCCAGATTCTGAGGGAGCGAATAACGGTCGCCCACCGCAGTAAGCGTCCAGCCAATATTCACCCACGGGTTTTCCAGAGTGACAGAAGTCATTCCCGTATGCTCGGGCGTATAAGGTATCTGATTATCATATATCTTAGAACCCTCTTCCGTTTTATCGACAGCATGCTGCCACGTATAAGAAGCATCCACCAGTAAAGACATGTTTAACGGCAAAGAAAAATGGGCTGACATATTCGCATCTATTCCTTTTATCTCTACAACTCCCATATTCATCATCTTCCAGATAAACATTGTCGGGATAGCAACAATCTTATCTTTTACCCGGTTGTAATAACCGTCGACAGTAAAGCTCAGATAATCAATATTGGCTTTCGGGAAAGTTCCGCTCCAGGTAAGTCCCAGATTATATTGAGTTGCCTTTTCCGGCTTCAGGTCTTTATTACCGAAACGGTCATAATAAAGATCATTAAATGTAGGCAAACGGAAAATATCTTTATAAGAAGCACGTAATCTTAAATTCTCATTTTTCAACAAACGGTAAGAAAGACTGACAGCAGGTGATAACTTTTTCCGATCATCGGCAGCATCTCCTATTTCCAGTTCTTCCGTGGCAAAAGTTCCCAATAGGCTGGCAGTTGCCGTCAACCGGGTATCTTTATATTGTGCAGCCAAAGCCGTCAAAGATGTATAGCGGGTTGGAAACGGACATTTTGGGATTGTCGCATCCAGTGTATTTACAAAAAAGTCTTCTGCCAAAGAGAAAGAAAGCGATGAAACCGGCTTATATAATAATGAAGCAGAACCATAATACTCACGTTGAGTATACACATCTGTCTGTACACCATTTGGATGACGACTGTGGAAATCCTGATAACGAGTCCAGGCATAATCAAACTTTCCCTTTGCTTTAAAAGACAGCTTATCATTCAGTTTATTATCATAACCCGCCTGGATAAAACCGTTTTTGTTTTTCAGTCGTTCTTCATGATAATCATTATACAAAATTACCGACCCCGGTAATCCCCGGTCGGAATCAAACCAATAACCTTTCAGTTGCATCTTGCCTGCTTTATTCCAGTCGGCAAATAAATTAAGTTCACCATGCCAGGCTGAAATATCGCTGTTTTTCCTCTTCTCTTCAGTTACTATATCACCATTAGTAAATGTATAGGGGTATTGTCCGTCAGCACGTTGCCAGTCAGCAAATACAGAAAGCGCATATTTATCAGAAAGCTTCTGCTCGTAACGGGCCGATGGATTGAACATACCGAATGAACCGGCTTTAACCAATCCTTTCAAGTTAAAGTTTTTTTCTTTAAAAGTCGGAGTTTCCGTCTTCACACTCAACGCCCCCGCTGAAGCATACATCCGGGCTGTCTGGAAAATATCATCCGTCTGTCCGATCGACAACGAAACCATTTCGACGTTATCGAGCGAGAAGCGGCTGATATCCACCTGTCCGCTCTGGGCATCCGTGATCGTTACGCCGTCATAGCTGACAGCCGTATGCTGCGCACCCAGACTTCGCACCGAGACAGTCTTCAATCCCCCTATCCCACCGTAATCCTTTACGGTAGCACCAGAAAAGCGTTTTACCGCTTCCGAAAGATCCTGTATGCCGAGCCGTTCGATACCGGTACGATCCATCACTTGAAGAGGAGTAGCCTCGCGGGTAGTGGAAGGACGCGCCTTCTCGACCACCTCGACACCCTTCAGTTGGTGATAAGTCGTCGTATCGATCTGTTGGGCAATCGCAAACACTGACGCATGCAACCATATGCCAAACAGGCATAACATTCTTATTATGTATAAATTACGCATATATCTTTTGGTCTACCAACACCTTACCCGAGGTATTGCATACAAAACAATGGCAGGTTTTCTGACTTGTTCTCCCATGATCGGCCGCCTTCCCGAAGTCATAAAGACTCAGTGGCAACAAGATTTGCCGGGGTTACAGAACTTACAGCTACGGGTACAGTTCCGGACTTGCACCGGATTCCCTTTTACTAGCGACCAGCGAAAGCCAAACCGCTACACCATAATTCGATGGCAAAAGTACGAAATATATCGGAATAGTCGTTATACTAATGTCATTTTGATATCGGAAAAAATCAGTACCTTCGCGCCCAAATTGATTCAAGACCTACTATTCACTCATACTCGTTCCCTTGTGGGTTTAGGTTATTAGATACATTTAGAATTAAACAAAAAGATGACAGACAAAGAAGTATTGTTACTACGACGCAAATTGGATCTTTTGCTCCGTACAGGCAAGCTATTGATGGAGAGTGCTGCCGATACGAACCGTATTGAACGAAACATGAAGCGGGTAGCGGCCTTTATGGGTATCCCGGAAGAGAAATTACACATCGATATCCGGTGGACGATGATCATGGTGAATGTGAGCGATGAGAAAAACTCATTCTCCAAATTCCAGAAATGCGAGAAGCATGGTATTAATATGACCATGATCTCACAGATCAGCGATCTGTCGTGGCATGCCATCGAGCAAGACTATTCGCTGGACAGATACGAGGAAGAACTGGAAAAGATAGCCTGCAAACCGCGTAACTATATACCTTATCTAGTAGCCATCGGAGCAGGGTTTGCCTGTGGAGGATTCTGTAAGTTGTTCGGATGCGACTGGATCGCCTTTTTGTTTGCTTCCATTAGTGCGTTTATAGGCTTCAGGGTTCGTGCCCGTTGCATAGAGGCCGGCCTGAATGTGTATATGGCTATAGCACTCGCCGCTTTTGTTTCCACATGCCTGGCGTATGTTTCATCCTTTTCGGGGTTATCCGTTACACCTTATCATCCGCTATTGGCCTGTGCCCTGTTCATCGTGCCGGGTGTACCGCTGATCAATTTCGTGGATGATATGATCGACAATCATTTGCTAGTCGGGATCACCCGTGCCGCCAATACGGCAATGATGGTCGGAGCCATGACTTTCGGTATCACATTTGCCATGCGTGTACTTGTGATGAATGACATCGCGATCGACCATAAGTTCAGTGAACTGAGTATGGTTCCCCATGAATCCTATCTTACATATGCAATCGCAGCCGCTATTGCCGCCATGGGGTTCTCTATGATCTTCAATATCCAGCGCCGCCTGTTATGGGTGGTGGCCGTAGGAGGTATAATAGCGGTATGTACACGTAACTTCGTCAACTTCGAACTGGGTTACGGGCCTGTTATCGGTTCGTTCATGGGAAGTTTCGTAGTCAGTCTCCTTGCGGTAAAGGCAGTCCATTGGTTTCATGTACCTAACCACGTACTGACGATCCCTTCCGTTATCCCGATGATTCCGGGGGTACTGATGTACCGGTCGTTACTGGCGTTTATCAATATGCACGGAGTGATTGGCGAAGTCACCAACGCTTTTGCCAACGGTATCAATTCGGCACTGATTATTCTCTGCATCTCGCTGGGAGTAGCCGTTCCTAATATTTTTGCCCGCCAGTACATCGCCAAAGACCGTAAAAGGTATCTGCAGGAGGAATTGGAAAAACGCCGTCAGCGTGGTAAATTCCTAGAATGGTAAAAACAAATTGTAATAATACATAGTAAGAGGCTGTCTCATTATAACATATGGGGCAGCCTCTTACACTTTTTATACGAAACCTTCTGAAAAAGCCGAATTTTAACAAAGAAAAACAGAATAAGGATTTTCATCCTACTTTTGATTGAGACCAAAAATAATCACTTCCGGAGTAAGATTTTAGCCAATTCGTCTCTGAATTGTTCCATATCAAAAAGTTATTGGTTCATTTAGGTACACATTCAAAAATAGTTTAAAGTTTAACTAAATGCAAAAAAGCCCAAAAAGTAATATCTTCGGAATTCCGGCAGGTTGTTTTCGTAATATTGCAACCTTGAAAACAGATTGTAAAGGTTAAAAAGAATTGTATGGGAGAAACAAAAGGTTACGTTTCGCAGGTTATCGGCCCGGTCGTGGATATTCACTTCGATAATGAAAAAGAAGTAAAAATAGTGCTGCCCCGCATCCATGACGCTATGGAGATAGCCCGCCCCAATGGGAAAGCGTTGATTGTCGAAGTGCAACAACATATTGGGGAAAACACAGTCCGCACAGTCGCGATGGATACGACAGACGGATTGCAACGGGGAATGGAAGCCGTTTCATGCGGCTCACCTATTACCATGCCGGTCGGCGACCAGGTAAAAGGACGTTTGATGAATGTTACCGGCGATTCGATCGACGGAATGGATGAACTGGATCGGAAAGGCGCTCTCCCCATCCACCGCGAACCGCCGAAGTTTGAGGATTTGACCACCAGTAAAGATGTACTTTACACAGGTATTAAGGTCATCGACCTATTGGAACCCTATTCCAAAGGAGGTAAGATCGGACTTTTCGGAGGAGCCGGCGTAGGTAAAACCGTTCTTATCATGGAACTTATCAATAACATTGCTAAAAAGAATAACGGTTTCTCGGTCTTTGCCGGTGTGGGTGAACGTACCCGCGAAGGGAACGACCTGTTGCGCGAAATGATCCAGTCGGGTGTGATCCGCTACGGGCAGGCCTTCCTCGAAAGCATGGAAGCAGGCCATTGGGATCTGTCGAAGATTGATCATGAGGAACTGGCCAAATCGCAGGCTACACTGGTGTTCGGACAGATGAACGAACCGCCGGGCGCCCGTTCTTCGGTGGCACTATCCGGATTGACCATTGCAGAGTCGTTCCGTGACCTGGCACCCGAAGGCGAAACACGCGATATCCTGTTCTTTATCGATAATATATTCCGTTTCACCCAGGCAGGCTCGGAGGTGTCCGCCCTGTTGGGACGTATGCCGTCAGCCGTAGGTTACCAGCCGACACTGGCCACCGAAATGGGAGCCATGCAGGAGCGTATCACCTCGACAAAGAAAGGTTCGATCACGTCCGTACAGGCAGTTTATGTGCCTGCCGACGACTTGACAGACCCGGCACCGGCCACCACCTTTACACACCTGGATGCCACCACCGTGTTGAGCCGTAAGATCACCGAGCTCGGCATCTATCCGGCTGTCGACCCGTTGGAATCGACTTCCCGTATCCTCGACCCGTTGGTCGTGGGAAAGGAACATTACGAAACAGCCCAGCGTGTAAAACAGATCCTTCAGCGAAACAAGGAGTTGCAGGATATCATTTCTATCCTGGGTATGGAAGAACTTTCGGACGAAGACCGCCAGACGGTAAACCGTGCCCGCCGTGTACAACGTTTCCTGTCGCAGCCTTTCGCCGTGGCAGAACAGTTCACCGGCATACCGGGGGTAATGGTCTCTATCGAAGACACGATCCGCGGATTCAATATGATCATGGATGGTGAAACTGACGATATTCCCGAACAGGCCTTCCTTAACGTAGGTACGATCGAGGATGTGATCGAAAAAGGAAAGAAACTGGCAGAACAAGCTAATTAATAACGTATGGAACTGGAAATCATATCACCCGCAGGCATCTTATTCAAAGGTGAAACAGACTACGTATCCTTTCCGGGTATCGCCGGATCGTTCGACGTATTGCCGCATCACGCCCCTATGATAGCCGCGCTGGAAGAAGGTGTCATCCGGTATCAGACAAAAGAAAAGGAAACACAACAGGAAATAAAGATACAGAGCGGATTCGTTGAAATAAAAGATGATACCCTATCCGTATGCATCGAAGAAAAAATACGATCATGAGCAGCGGTAGATTAAGAATGAAGCTAATGGGCCTGATTACTTTTATAAATGTAGTCATCGGTGTCACTTTAGGAGGTTTATTATACACGATATGGCCTTCGATTTACTTCGAATGGTATCCGTCTATCCCGGTCTTTTACTGGTTGATGGCCATGTTGATGACTTTCTTCCTCGACCATGTAAAACGAAAACATGGCGACGTCACGATCGTTACTTATATGGTAGTCCGGTTATGCAAAATCTTACTGGCGCTTGTTTTCTTATGGTTGTATGCCGCATTTGTCGGACAGAACCTGAAAGCCTTTGGCTTTACGATGATGTTGTTTTATTTCATTTATCTCGTACTGGAGACATATACCATGTATCTGTATGAGAAAAAGAGGTTGAAAAGTGAGAAAAGAGAAAAAGATGAACAGAATAAAAAGTAAATACCTGTTTTGGTTTACCTTCCTGCTACTGGCCTGTATCAGCGCCCCGATAAATGCGGCGACTGCAGGTGAAGAACCGGGAAAGGTGGATGTGCAGGATATCGTATTCTCCCATATCCGGGATGCCTACACCTGGCATATTACCGAATGGAACGGCAAGGAGATCTCCATACCGCTTCCCGTTTTGGTAAAGAGCGAGGAGCGCGGCTGGGATATGTTCCTCTCCTCCCACCTGCATCACGGAAATGTACATCATAATTATTATGTGGCAGGAGAAGGCGAACATGCCGGAAAAGTGGTGGAGAAGAACAGCAGAGGGGAAGAGGTGAAACCGCTCGACCTGTCGCTCACCAAGAATGTAGTCGGCCTGTTGATCAGTTGCGGGATATTGCTTTTTATCGTACTGCGGACAGCCCGTTGGTATAAGAAGCACCCCAATGAAGCACCCGGCGGATTTACCGGGCTGATGGAAATGGCCGTCATGTATATCCATGAAGGAGTTGTAAAGGAAGGGATCGGAAAGGAATATAAGCCTTTTTCATCTTATCTGCTGACGGTATTCTTCTTTATCCTGATCAATAACCTGATCGGTATCATCCCGGTTTTCCCCGGGGGTGCCAACGTCACGGGTAATATTGCCGTAACGGCGGTATTGGCAGGATGTACGTTCCTGGCGGTGAACCTGTTTGCTACCAAGGAATACTGGAAGGAGATATTCTGGCCGAATGCTCCCCTGTTCCTGAAGTTACCGTTGCCGATCATGCCCTTCGTGGAATTTTTCGGCATACTCACCAAGCCATTTGCCCTGATGATCCGTCTGTTTGCCAATATCATGGCCGGACACACGATCATTCTGGCACTGACTTGCCTGATATTCATCACCGCTTCGATGGGAGTAGCCATAAACGGCACGATGACAGTCGTTTCAGTACTGTTCACCGTGTTTATGAACTGTCTCGAATTATTGGTGGCATGTTTGCAGGCCTATATATTCACCCTGCTGTCGGCCAACTATATCGGACTGGCCAAAGTAAGAGAGTGAACAAACATATTTATTAAAAACAAGGTTACTAATTAAAAGATTAAAAACTATGTTATCAGCAATTTTATTACAAGCAGCAGCCGGTGCAGGCATAGCTAAACTAGGTGCAACAGTTGGAGCAGGATTGGCAGCTATCGGCGCAGGTATCGGTATCGGACTGATCGGAAAAGGTGCAGTTGAAGGAATCAGCCGCCAACCGTCGGCAGCCGGCGATATCCGTACATCCATGCTTATTATGGGTGCGTTGGTAGAAGGGGTTGCCCTGTTTGCGATCGTGGTATGTTTCTTAGGATTATTCCAATAAAATAAAAGTAAACTATGTCATTGCTCACACCAGACGCAGGGCTTTTATTCTGGATGATCCTTTCCTTCGGAATTGTCTTTGTCATTCTTTCCAAATATGGGTTCCCGGTGATCATCAAAGCCGTGGAACAACGGAAAGAATACATCGACCAATCCCTCGAATCGGCACGCCAAGCAAACGAACAGCTTGCCGGCATACAGGCCGAAAGCGAAAAGATCCTTGCCCAGGCAAGAGAGCAGCAGAATGAGATCCTGAAACAAGCCCTGGTTGAAAAAGAAGAGATCATCAGCGAAGCCCACAGGAAGGCTACCGCTGAAGCCCATCTGCAGGTAGAAGAGGCTACCCGGCATATTCGGGAAGAAAAGGAGAAAGCGATCCGCGAAGTCCGCACCGAAATAGCCGACTTGTCCGTCGCTATCGCAGAGAAAGTAATGAAAGAGAAAATCAGCCGTACCGATGAGCAGGAAAAGATCATCAACGGACTGCTCGACAATGTTTCGTTTAGTAAATCGTAAGATATGGATGTAGGTACAATCTCTTCCCGGTATATCAAAGCGCTCTTTTCGCTTGCGAAAGAGAAGCAGCAGGAAACCCGGGTATATGATGATATGAAGATGCTGGCCGTTAGTTTCGAACAGGAACCGGGGTTGAAAGTCGTACTGGATAATCCGATCTTTCCCGAAGAGGAGAAAGTAAAGTTACTGACGACGGCAGCCGGTCTGGAAGTATGCGACCTGTTTGCCCGGTTTATCCGGTTGGTACTGCAGCGTAAAAGGGAAAGCCTCTTACCGCTCATGGCCTATATCTATATCCATATGTACCGGAAGGATAAGAAGATCACCCGGGTATTGTTCAAGACACCGGTTCCGGTAGACGAAGCGACCCGGGAGCATCTGAAGAAACGGTTGCAGGAAGAGACTGGCGATACGATCGAGTTCACAGGAGTGATCAGGCCGGAACTGATCGGAGGATTTGTGCTCCGGATCGGTAATATCCGGATCGACGCCAGCTATTCCAGACAACTCCGGGAGATAAGAAACAAGCTGATCGAAAGAAATTAAAAAAGAAAAACGTATGACAGACCAGATAAAAGTAAGTGAAGTTTCCGCCATATTACGCGAGCAACTGGAAGGTATCAATACCAGCATCCATCTGGAGGAAGTGGGTACCGTGCTTCAGGTAAGCGACGGGGTAGCACGCATCTACGGACTGGATAATGCCGAAGCCAACGAGCTGCTGGCCTTCGACAACGGCATGGAAGCCATCGTCATGAACCTGGAAGAAGATAACGTGGGTGCCGTATTGCTCGGCCCGACCGACCAGGTGAAGGAAGGTGATACCGTAAAACGTACCCGCCGCATTGCTTCTATCAATGTAAGTGAAGATATGATCGGCCGTGTGATCGACCCGCTGGGTAACCCGATCGACGGAAAAGGCGAAATCGTCGGTAAGAAATACCAGATGCCTCTGGAGCGGAAAGCGCCGGGCGTGATCTTCCGTCAGCCGGTCAACGAACCGTTGCAGACGGGTATCAAGGCGGTAGATGCCATGATACCTATCGGACGCGGACAACGTGAGCTGATTATCGGCGACCGCCAGACCGGTAAGACTTCCATCGCGATCGATGCCATTATCAACCAGCGTAGCAATTACGAAGCAGGCAACCCTGTTTACTGTATTTATGTAGCGATCGGACAAAAGGGCTCTACCGTAGCCTCTTTGGTCAGTACGCTTCAGGAGAAAGGAGCTATGGACTACACGATCGTTGTCAGTGCTACCGCTTCCGATCCGGCTGCGATGCAATATTTCGCTCCTTTTGCCGGAGCTGCTATCGGCGAATATTTCCGCGATAGCGGACGTCATGCCCTGGTGGTTTATGATGACTTGTCAAAGCAGGCTGTTGCTTACCGTGAAGTATCCCTGATCCTTCGCCGCCCTTCCGGACGCGAAGCATACCCGGGCGATATCTTCTACCTGCACTCCCGCTTATTGGAACGTGCGGCGAAGATCATCAACCAGCAGGAAGTAGCCCGCGAAATGAACGACCTGCCGGAAAGCATGAAGGATCTGGTAAAAGGAGGTGGCTCGCTAACTGCCCTGCCGATCATCGAAACACAGGCGGGCGACGTTTCCGCCTATATCCCGACCAACGTGATCTCTATCACCGACGGACAGATATTCCTGGAGACAGACCTGTTCAATCAGGGGAACCGCCCAGCTATCAACGTAGGTATCTCGGTATCCCGCGTAGGTGGTAATGCCCAGTTGAAGGCGATGAAGAAGGTGGCCGGTACGTTGAAGATAGACCAGGCACAGTTCCGTGAACTCGAGTCGTTCACGAAATTCGGTGGCGAAATGGATGCGGTAACAGCCTTTACGATCGATAAAGGACAGAAAAATACCCAACTGCTGATACAGCCCCAATACAGCCCGATGCCTGTCGAGTATCAGATCGCGATCCTGTATTGCGGAACGAAAGGCCTGTTGAAGGAAGTGCCGCTGGACAAAGTGCATGATTTCGAAAATGCCTATCTTCAGACATTGATTACCAATCACCGGAAGGACGTACTCGACGTACTGAAATCGGGAGTGATAAACGACGATGTTTGCCGTATCCTGGAAGAAACTGCTCACCAGGTAAGCGGAGCATACAAAGCAGGTTGAATATAGAAACTAGATTATGGCATCACTGAAAGAGATAAAAATCCGTCTTGCGTCGATCAGGAACACACAGAAGATCACTTCCGCCATGAAGATGGTATCTTCTGCCAAACTGCATCATACACAGACGATTGTCGAACATATGCTTGCATACGAAAGTAAGCTGAGCACTATATTGAACGGAACCCTGGCTGCCGAAAGCGAACTGAATACCCCTTATACCGCCTGGCGGGAAGTGAAGCAGGTCGCTATCGTTGCCTTTTCGTCCAATACGGGTCTGTGTGGTGCTTTCAATGCCAACATATGGAAAGAGTTGTCCGCCCGCCTTCACCGGTATGAGGCGGATGGCATTGCCGTACGCATTTATCCCGTCGGCAAAAAGATCGCCGACGAACTGCATAAAGCCGGATACCAGACCGACAACAGCTTTCTTCAGGCAGGTGACAAGCTAAACTACGAAGATGCCAGCCAGCTGGCTACTGCGATGATGACGCTTTATACTTCCGGTCAGGCCGACCGGGTGGAACTGTTCTACCATCATTTCAAAAATATGGCGGAACAGATACTGACCGAAAAGGTATTCCTTCCGATCACGTTACCGGAGATAACTTCCACAAGCATGTCGGCCAATTACATCCTGGAGCCGTCGTCCGAACATCTGCTGGCTTTATTGCTTCCCAAAGTCCTTCACCTGCATATCTACACGACACTGCTCGACAATACGACTGCCGAACATGCCGCCCGTATGCTGGCTATGCAGACCGCCAACGACAATGCCAACGACCTGATCCAGGAACTGACATTGCAATACAACAAGAACCGCCAGCAGGCTATCACCAATGAACTGCTGGATATAATGGGAGGGGCAGGTTAATAACAATACTTCATTTCCTTACATATTATAAAAGAACGAAGCTCCGGCGAATCACTTCGGCGGAGCTTCTGGCTTTAAAATTATGGTAACTATATATCGCTTTACAGCAAATAAAAAAGACACGAGAAATCTCATTTTCTCGTGTCTTTCTGAATATTAAGCTATATCTTTAGCTTATGATTAAAGATAAACTCGTTTCATGATGTATGTCCATTCAAGACCCCGTTCAGTCCATTGAGCATACGCAGCTACTTTATATTCAATGTAGCGTCACTATCTTTTTTCATTTTCTTGTACCTCCTTTCTGCTTTTTAGGATGTTCACGAATTTAACAGACGACTTTGCCGAGTCGTCTGTTTTTATTTTACAAATATAGCAAATATTATCATAATTAAGCCCCAAAAAACGAGATTATACAAAAAATATTCATTAATTTTATCATAACAAATAAATACAGCTATGATAAACGTAAAGGCATTCAATTCATTGTTCGAGCTTATGGAGGCATTCCCAACAGAGGAGTCCTGCATCAAGTATCTCGAAGGCTTGCGATGGAAGGAGAGGATAATGTCTCCTTTTGATCCAGACTCTAAAGTCTATATTTGCAGTAAGGGTAGATATATGTGTAAGAATACAGGTAAACTGTTCAATGTTAAGACAGGAACTCTGTTTGAAAATACTAAGTTATCATTACGAAAATGGTTTATGGCAATTTGGTTAATCCTATCCAATAAGAAAGGAATATCTTCTTTGCAGTTATCTAGAGATATAAAAGTCACCCAGAAAACCGCTTGGTATATCTTACAACGTATTCGGATTTGCTTGATCTGTAAAAATGAAGGCAAATTAAGTAATGAGGTAGAGGCTGATGAAACTTTTGTTGGTGGAAAGAACAAAAATCGTCACCGTGACAAAAAGGTAAAAAGATGTCAAGGTCGTTCCTTTAAAGACAAAACTCCAGTTTTGGGTATGTTAGAAAGAAAAGGAGATGTGATAGCAAGAGTCATAAAGAACACTTCAAAAGAAGAACTAACACCTAAGATATTAGAGTTTGTAGACCGAAACGCTATTCTATATACCGATGAATGGCATGGTTACAATGAAGTAGACAAGTTATTCTATCATTACTCTATAGACCATAGCAAAGGACAATATGGAAATGGGCGTATTTGCACAAATTCAATAGAAGGATTTTGGACGTTGCTCAAAAGAGGATATATGGGTATCTACCATTATATGAGCCGAAAGCACCTCCAAAGATATGTCAATGAATTTGTATTTCGATACAACACCAGAAAAATTAGTGAGCATAACAGATTTAATTTGTTTCTTTGCAATACAGAATATCGTACAACCTATAAGAAATTAATCGCATGAGCAAGAAAGATATCACAACAGGAGAAGAATTTGAAGATTTCCTTAGTTTCGCTATAAGATATAAGGTAAAACCAAAGAAACCTAGTATAAATCAAATAGTTAAGAAAGTTAGAAAAGAACTTGAAGATATTTCCAAAGAGTTAAAACTTCCTATTGAAAATAATCAGGTAGTTGTAGAGTGGTGTAAACGAGGGGGAAGATTTAATGATGAACTTTTTGTGAATTTAATTGCACAATTGTATTTCCCCAGTCCAAAATGGAAAATTGTTTGGAACGAAGAATTAGGGCTCCATTCTGCTATATTAAATATCTGACTCTTTGTAAACAACATCATTTTGATCAAACAAGATCATATCGTTATCATCTCCTATTTCAATTTCTGAGATATTTAAGGTTTGCTGAATCTTGTTTGTATTATATGCAATTACTATTTCTTCATTTAAAGAAGAAACTTTATAAATTTGAGTACGATCTTTTATTAGTCTAATATAAGAGCCTATTTTGATTTCTTCCATGATCTTATTATTTTGTATAATGCAAATATAACAAATATTTGTATATTTGCGATGTTCTATAGGATAAAATATTTTAGAAAATTTGGAAGTGCCTTACTTCGTTAAAATCGCCAGTTTTGACAAATAAGTATACAAGGTGCAAGCCCCTGCTATATCTAGCGGGTTGCTTGTCTGCGTATACTTTGGGTTTCTGGCGATACCTTACGAAGTGTGGACGGTGACCCGCTTCTTTTTATATTTCACCTCTATTTGGTCGCTTGGAGGTAAAATACTCGTTATTATGAAAACAAGAGTTCTATTAGTTGTCTTTATAGCAATTTTATCTGTTAATGTATGGGGTCAAAGAAAAGTATACCAAAGCAATCCAGCTAAAGAAGTTACTGACAAATTGGGAGTTACATTGATTGAAAGTCGAGCTGGGTTTGTATATGAAAGAGAATCATCCAATTATTTAGTTCCTTACATAGCACTAAAATTTAGAAATAATACGAAGATTGAAAAGAAAAGATATGTAGGTAGTTTATGCTATTGTATAAAAAAGAATGGAGAAATTGTTTATAAAAACTATATGTGGGGAAAAGAAGTTCATCCAGGTGTAAATGTATTTTCTTTTTTGGTAATTAATTCATCTTTCGATAAAGTTCCAGATAATGATTGTTCTGGATATACAATAGAATGTTATTTTGCTGAATCTGAAGATTGGAAAAACAATAGGACTGAAAAAATATGTTTTATAGGAGAATTTAAACCTCAGAAGATTAATTATAAGCTAACATATAGAGAAGATTTCGTTTATTATGATGGAAGGTTTATGCAGCGTATTGATGTCCCATTTGAGAAGTTGTGATACATATATTTGAAAAAGAGCTTCCCAGTTAAGTGTTAATAATCAAAATATTCGTATCTTTAGAAGTGAAATAAAAATTCAGAGTAGATTAAGTTCTACTCTGAATGAATAATAACATCACTGTAAAGTGATATATAGTTACCAAAATTATTATTGAACAATATTCTAACAACCAAATTTTATAAATTTAATAGAAGAATAGTATCATTAGTTGCGCGGTCAATACGCGCAGAAACATTGTCAAAGGATAAACCGTTGCATACCCTACAGCCGGCGCATCATTCCCGGCCGTTGCATTCGCATAAGCCAGTGCAGGGGGATCGGTCGTACTTCCGGCCAGTAATCCCATCAGCGTATAATAGTTCAATTTAAAGAAATGCCGCCCTACCAGTCCGATGATCAATAAAGGCAACATAGTGATAATGAAACCGTAACCGATCCAGGCAAAACCACCCTTATTTACAATCGTATCCACAAATTCCTCTCCGGCACTCAAACCTACGCAGGCCAGGAACATGGTTATACCGATCTCCCTCAACATCAGGTTGGCACTCTGGGTAGTATAAGTAACCAGTTTATAACGGTATCCGAACCGGCTTAACAGGATAGAAACAACCAACGGGCCACCAGCCAGACCCAGTTTGATTGGCTGCGGAATCCCCGGGATAGAGAAGGGAATACTACCCAAAATAATACCTAAAGCAATACCTATAAAGATAGGGATCAGATTAGGTTCATTCAAACGCTTCATTGAATTACCCAATATCATACTGACTTTATCAACGGCCAGTTCGCTACCGACCACCGTTACGCGGTCACCCACCTGTAATTGCAAGCCCTGGGTAGCCACCAGTTCGACTCCGGCACGGTTTACACGTGTCACGTTGATACCGTGTAAACGCCGCAACTGCAAATCTCCCAGCCGGGAGCCCGTCAGTTCCGGTTTGGTAACCAGGATACGGCGGCTGACAAATTCACTTTCAGCAGGGATCCATTGTTTACGATCCATTTCTATTTCCTGGCCGACAAACGTTTTTATTGTCTCCGCATCATGCTCCGTGGTAATCACAAATATCTTATCATCCTCTTCGAGGATCGTACTTCCGGTAACAATTTCGACCTTATTACTCTTTTTCCGCCAGATACGGGATATAACATATTGCCGGTGTTCGAGAAAAGCTCCGAGTTCCATCACCTTACGGCCAAAAAGAGCCGGATTCTTCACAACGAGCGATATAGGAGTAGCTTCACTGTTATGTACATCGTTCTCCGCTTCCAGTTGCTCTGTCTCTTTTTCAAAGCTAATATGAAAAATATACCGGACGAACAACATGGAAAGGATGATACCGACAACACCCAATGGATAGGCTACGGCATATCCCAGCGCAATCGTTTCATCCGATGTCCCCGTCATATCCGTAAACGCCTGTTGCGCGGCTCCCAGACCGGGAGTATTGGTTACCGCCCCCGATAAAATACCGACCATCGTCGGCATAGGGATATCCGTTATAAAATGGATGGCTAACGTTGTTACGACACCCAGAAAAACAATTCCGCATGCCAGCCCGTTCAGCGTCATTCCCCCTTTCTTAAAAGAAGAAAAGAACCCCGGCCCAACCTGCATACCGACCGAATAGACAAACAGGATCAATCCGAATTCTTTAAAGAAATGAACAACAGCGGGATTAATACTAAACCCGAAATGCCCCAGAAGAATACCGACAAAAAGTACCAGTGTGATACCCAGTGAGATACCAAATACTTTTATCTTACCTAACTGAATCCCGACAGCGATTACCAAAGATAATAAAAGGATAGAATGCCCTATTCCCTCTCCCCACAGCAATTCATTTATCCACTCCATATCTATTTATTTTCAATTTTATAATGGCATATTGCCATGTTTTTTAGGCGGATTGCTCTGGCTTTTGTTCTTTGCCATTTCCAACGCCTGTATAAGTTTGAAACGTGTCTGCCGGGGCATGATGATCTCATCGATAAAACCCTGTTCGGCTGCCCGGTACGGATTTGAGAAGTTCTCCGTATATTCAGCCATCGCCTGCACCTTCTCCTCTCCTGTCGCTTTCCGATAGAGGATATTAACAGCACCTTCGGCCCCCATCACAGCTATTTCAGCCATCGGATAAGCCAGGTTTATATCAGCTCCGGTCGGTTTGCTCGCCATCACGATATAGGCACCCCCGTAAGCCTTCCGGGTAATCAGTGTAATTTTAGGAACCGTAGCTTCGGCATAGGCATAGACGATCTTGGCTCCGTGGCGGATAATGCCGTCATGCTCCTGCTGGCAGCCGGGTAAGAATCCGGGAACATCTTCAAAAGTGATCAAGGGGATATTGAAACAATCACAGAAACGGATAAAGCGTGCGGCTTTGTCTGAAGCATCGATATCCAGTACACCTGCCAGAAAAGCCGGTTGGTTGGCGACGATCCCGACCGAACGCCCTCCCAAACGGGCAAAACCGACTACGATGTTTTTGGCAAAATGCGGCATTACTTCAAAGAAATAATGGTTATCGACCACTGGTTCAATAATATCTTTGATATCGTAAGGTATATTCGGATCATCGGGAATGACTTGCTGCAATGCTTCTTCCTCCCGGCGGATATCATCGGTACAGGAAATTACCGGCGCATCTTCCATATTATTAGACGGAAGGAAACTCAGCAATTCGCGAATGCTCATCAAAGTTTCCTCCTCCGTGTCACACATGAAATGAGTCACACCGCTTTTACTGCTATGTGTGTAGGCGCCTCCCAGTTCTTCCTTGCCGACCTCTTCATGCGTAACGGCTTTCACCACATCCGGCCCGGTTATGAACATATGGCTCTTTTCCTTCACCATAAAAATAAAGTCGGTCAATGCCGGAGAATAACAAGCCCCACCTGCACAAGGCCCCAGGATAGCCGATATCTGCGGGACAACCCCCGAAGCCATCGTATTCTGGTAAAAAATGGAAGCATACCCGGCCAAACTGCTTACCCCTTCCTGGATACGGGCACCTCCCGAGTCGTTCAGGGCAATGACAGGCGCACCGCTTTTCAGAGCCAGTTGCTGAACCTTTACGATCTTGGCCGCATTCGTGGCACTCAGCGTACCGCCGTAAGCCGTAAAGTCGTAGGCATAGACAAATACCAGCCGTCCGTCGATCTTTCCATAACCGGATACAATCCCATCCCCCGGGATCTTATTCTTATCCATACCGAAATTCGTACAACGGTGAACGACAAACTTATCCAGTTCGTTAAATGTCCCTTTATCCAGCAACATATCGACACGTTCGCGGGCGGTCATCCTTCCCGACTCATGCTGCTTCTCGATACGGGCAACGCCTCCACCCTGTAAAGCGGCCTTGTCCAGTTCCCCGAAGGTTTTATATAATTGTTCTTTTTCCATTTTAATCTTCTTTTTCCGTTATTACATCCAACGACAAGAGCACCTGGTTGCTGGTCACTGAATCCCCCTCTTTCACCAGGATTTCGCGAACCGTACAGGCAGAACTAACCTTATAGTTACTCTGCATCTTCATTGCCTCGATTACAGCGACAATATCACCGGCTTCCAACCGGTCGCCCACCTGTACGGGGATCTTCACCACCTTACCGGGCATCGGAGAAATAATCCGGTTCTCCTGCTTTTCCTCACTGCTCTTTCGCATACGCAGATATTTCACCTGTGTATCGAGTATATCGATATTATACGATAAGAAATAAGTATTTACAGTATAGTTCTTACCGCCTGCTCCACGTATCAGTTCGGCGTTATACGACACCCCGTCATGCAAGATAGAACAGGCTCCGTTTTCCGCCATTACGATATCGACGTCATAAGGAACTCCGTCGACGGTCAGTTGTACCTTATTCCCCTCCTTACTGACCAGCGACACGTCAGCAGTCCTTTTTCCTATATGTATTTCCATAAATAATAATTATTCGATGTACTAATTGCCATGTGCCGGTTCTATATTCTCAGAACCCCTTTT
>ERZ856578.1559-NODE-1559-length-42506-cov-6.290132_pt1 | contig 42506 bp, 40 predicted proteins | sample MGYA00514384_ERZ856578 | MGnify/ENA primary metagenome ERZ856578 (study PRJEB29103, sample SAMN06111958) | human gut metagenome | biome: human gut; feature: ankylosing spondylitis patient; material: healthy_person | host: Homo sapiens | place: China:Hangzhou...
CGACCCCGAGATTACAAATCACGTGCTCTGGCCAACTGAGCTAAAGAGGCGTTTTCTGTTTTGCGGGTGCAAAGGTAATCATTTACTCCAAATTTCCAAATAAGGAAATGAAAAAAAATAGGGTGAGAATGCTATTTGATAAGTCATATGATTTGTTTACTTTTGCAAATCAATTAATTAGGTATAAGAGAAAATGAAAAAGATTTTTTTTAATGTGTCTTGTCTGGTCTTATTGGCTACAGGTGTTTTAGCTTGTTCCGGACAAGGAAAAAAGGATAAAGAGAGTGCTGCTACAGATAGCGTATCGGTTGTTATAGGAAATAATAGTGCTATACAGGCTGATAGTACGGGATACATTGTTAAGGTAGGAGAGATGGCTCCTGATTTTACGGTGACGTTGACCGATGGAAAACAGGTGAATCTTTCCACACTTCGTGGGAAGGTGGTAATGTTGCAGTTCACTGCCAGCTGGTGTGGAGTATGTCGTAAGGAGATGCCTTTTATAGAGAAAGATATCTGGTTGAAGCATAAGAATAATCCCAATTTTGCTTTGATCGGTATTGATCGTGATGAACCGTTGGATAAAGTACTTGCTTTTGCAAAAGCTACCGGAGTTACTTATCCGTTGGGACTTGATCCGGGAGCGGATATCTTTGCTAAATATGCACTTCGCGATTCGGGAATTACAAGAAATGTATTGATTGACCGTGATGGAAAGATTGTGAAGCTCACACGCTTGTATAATGAAGAAGAATTTACTTCTTTGGTGCAAAAAATTGATGAAATGCTAAAGAAGTAGTTTCAAAAAGACAAAAGCCGGTGTTGACTGGCTTTTGTCTTTTTGAAACGAACAGAATACTTAAACTTTATTAATCCCTAAACTCATTTTATGGTTATAACTCTCATTATTTTAGTACTATCTGCAGCTTTTTTTATGAGTGGTAAGGTGCGTTCTGACCTCGTTGCTCTTTGTGCATTGATTTCTTTACTTATTTTCCAGATACTTACCCCTGAAGAGGCTCTTTCGGGGTTCTCCAATTCGGTAGTTATTATGATGGTAGGACTGTTTGTGGTTGGTGGAGCTATCTTTCAGACAGGGTTGGCAAAAATGATTAGCAGTAAGATTTTGAAGCTGGCAGGGAAAAGTGAATTGCGATTATTTTTATTGGTGATGTTGGTTACTTCTGCTATCGGGGCTTTTGTTAGTAACACAGGTACTGTAGCGCTGATGCTCCCCATTGTAGTGAGTCTGGCTGTCAGTGCGGGTATGAATCCCAGCCGCTTGTTGATGCCATTGGCTTTTGCAAGTAGCATGGGAGGTATGATGACTCTGATTGGTACACCACCAAATCTTGTGATTCAGAATACATTGACAAGTGCCGGATTTGAACCTTTGTCTTTTTTCTCTTTTTTACCTGTGGGGATCATTTGCGTAGTAGTAGGTACACTCGTGTTGTTGCCTCTTACCAAGTGGTTTCTTTCGAAGAAAGGAAAAAAACAGGAGAGACTCTCTTCCGGAAAGTCATTGAACCAGCTAGTGGCAGAGTATGGATTATCCAGCAATTTATTCCGATTGCGTGCTGTTTCTACATCTGCATTGGTAGGAAAAACAATCATTGATCTGGATGTACGGCGTAAATATGGATTGAATATTCTGGAGGTACGTCGTGGCGATGCTTCTCAGAATCGTTTTCTGAAAACGATTACACAAAAACTAGCCTCCCCTGATACTGTGATGCAGGCTGAAGATGTGCTTTATATTACAGGTGAGGTTGAAAATGTGGATCGGTTTGCTCAGGATTATCTGTTGGAAATGCTCGACGGGCATACAACAGAAGAAGCTGCAAAGGCTGATAAATCACTTGATTTTTATGATATTGGTATTGCTGAGATCGTATTGATGCCTTCTTCCAATCTATCGAACCGTACTGTGAAAGAGGCTGGTTTCCGCGATAAGTTTAATCTGAATGTGTTGGGTATCCGTCGTAAAAAAGAGTATATCCTGCAAGAACTGGGTAATGAGAAGATGCACAGTGGAGATGTACTTTTGGTGCAGGGAACCTGGCTGGATATAGCACGATTGAGTAAGGAAGATGCCGATTGGGTAGTGTTGGGTCAACCTTTGGATGAGGCAGCTAAAGTAACATTGGATTATAAAGCTCCAGTGGCAGCTGCTATCATGCTCCTGATGGTAGTGATGATGGTATTCGATTTTATCCCGGTGGCTCCTGTTACTGCGGTGATGATTGCGGGAGTATTAATGGTACTTACAGGTTGTTTCCGTAATGTAGAGGCGGCTTATAAAACAATAAACTGGGAGACAATCGTATTGTTTGCAGGTATGCTTCCCATGTCTTTGGCATTGGAAAAAACGGGAGCGTCAGAATACATATCCAATAGCCTTGTCAGTGGATTGGGAAGCTATGGACCGATTGTTTTGATGGCAGGCATTTATTTCACTACCTCACTGATGACAATGTTTATCAGTAATACTGTGACGGCAGTATTGATGGCGCCTATTGCCTTACAGAGTGCTTTGCAGGTAGGGGTTAGCCCCGTGCCCTTCTTGTTTGCTGTCACTGTAGCTGCCAGTATGTGTTTTGCATCTCCGTTCTCAACACCTCCCAATGCTTTGGTGATGCCGGCAGGGCAATATACGTTTATGGATTATATAAAAGTAGGATTACCGCTTCAAATAATAATGGGCGTGGTGATGGTATTTGCATTGCCACTACTGTTTCCGTTTTGATAATATGCCAATATGCCAATGTGCCGATTGCTGTGCAGGGTAATAGCGCAGCCAATTGGCACATTGGCATATTAGTAGCCCATTAGCCCATTATTAATTTAGCCAGATAATCGTAATGTTTTCCTTCTTTGACAAGCTCGGCTTTGAAACCATATTCAGCAGCATAGAGGCTGAGGGTCTGGAAATCGATATATAGCCAGTCGAATGAGTCTCCTTTAATATCTTTATATTGCATTTGAAAATCAATCTCACCATAGTAATCTCCGGCAAGGTCTATTTCAAAACTACCATCCTCGTCTTCAAAAAGATAGCGTAAATCACTTGAGTCCATTAATATACAGCCACCCGGGCGAAGTAACATTTTCATTCTCCGGAAAAAAGCAGGCATATTTTCCAGTCGTCCGATGATACCGGATCCATTCATCAACATTAGGATTGTATCGAATGTGTCAACAAACTGTTCATCGAACAAATTAATAAGTCGGGCGTTAGTAACACCACGTTGTTTCATTACCTCTACAGACAACGGAGAAATGTCGATAGCACATACTTCTTTCCCCATTTCCTGAAGAGCGATGGCATGGCAACCACTTCCGGCACCAACGTCGAGAATACTTCCGTTTGCCAGTTGCAGAGCAGTGCGTTCAAGCAATGGCATTGTTTTGGCATTACGGAAAAGCTGTCTTACGGGGATTTCGTCTTCATCAAACTGTGAAGAGAATACTTGTAAGCGGTTTGCCTTATGATGATTGAAATAGTCGGCTATGGCAGCTCCCATAGGATCTTTGTCTGTTGTGAGTAAGGTTGTTTCCATTACGTCGTTATTGGTTGTTAAGGAAGCAAAGATAGATAATTCGGAGAAAAGGATTATCTTTGTACATTGAAAATATGAATTAAAGAAGTAAGATTATGAGCTTAGAAGATGCAATGATGGGTGGTATCGTTTTCAAAGGAAAGAAAGACGGTCCTAAAAAAGAGGAAGATAAGGTGAAGACGAAAGCTAAGAAAACAACTTATATTAAAGGAACCCATGGCTCTGGCGCTGCAAAAATGAAGGCGGAAATAAGAAGGAAAAGGGCGGGAAGGCATAAGAAATAGTTATTTAGTTGACAGTGGACAATTGACAGTGGACAGTTAGCTGCGCATCATGCCATATTGTAACTATCAATTGTCAATTGTCCATTGTCAACTGTTCACTGTGGTAATATTTCAATCCAGTAATCGTCCGGATCATTGATGAAATACAATCCCATAGCTGTATTTTCAAAGCATACGCAGTTCATCTCTTTGTGATACTGACGGATGGCATCATAATCGCCTGCTACGCGAAAGCAAAGATGGCTTTCGTTTTCTCCTAATTCATAAGCCTCTGTATGTTCTTTCAACCAGGTAAGTTCCAGTAGGAATCCGGTCGTATTATCAGTGAGATAAACCAATATGAATGAACCGTCTTTAGCCTCCTTACGGTGATGCTCTTTCAGGCCGAGCGCTTTTTCATAAAATGCGATACTGCGCTCTAAATTGGTTACATTGATGTTGAAGTGATCAAATCTGCTTTTTATTTCCATATTTAATAATGTGATAATTTGTCAATATGCCAGTGTGCCGATTGTTATGCGGTATATTTATTATAGCGCAGCCAATCGGCACATTGGCATATTAGCATATTGAATAATTATTTAATCCAGGCTTTTACAATTTCTCCTACATATGTACGTGGTTGCCCTTCCAGTGGAGCTTGTGACGGGAGTTTCTTGCATTCAAGAATTACCGAAGGCTCTGTCTGGTTGGAAGGATAGAATCTTACAGAGTAAGTTTCTGCTTTCTCTATTTGCTCGTTGGACTGATCGGGAGAGAATATGGTGAAAACAACAGGTTTACCGTCCATTTTTCCTAATGAACCACCTGCATTGGCAGTCATCATTGTCATGTTGAATGCATCTTTACCGATGGCAATTACAAGTTTGCCTGCACCCATCTGAATAGCACTGGCCGGTACTTGGGAAGGTGCTACTTCCGTATAGCCGGGTATGTTGCCTGACGCAGATGGAGTAGTACTTGCAGATGGGGTAGTAACGGTGACAGGGGTTGCCGGGGTGATAACGATTGGTCCGGGAGCTGTTACTGGCTTTTTTGCAGTTTGTGCTTCTGGTTCTGTTGGTTCTGCTGCTCCCAATGCCTGGGCTGCACTGGCGAATAGCTCATCTGCAAAGTCTATTGTCTTTTTACGCCATTTGGCCAGACCGCGTATCAATTTGGTCTTTGATTTGTTGAGTGCATATTTATCGGTAATCCACTCTTCGGCGGTATATCTTTCGGTTTCACGATAACTGAAACGTATCTTTTCTATTTCCATCAGGCACTGACCGGGTTTGCAGGTTACAGTAATCTGATAGTTTGTCAGTGTGCGGTCCAATGACAAGGCACTCGATCTGAATACGATCCACTCCTCGCCAATTCCCGCTATCATTCCTTTTTCTTTGTCCCAGTACGCAATACGGCTTCCCTGGTTTTTATTCTCTTTCAGCCTGTTTTCCATCCATTTCATCATTCTGTCGAATATCTGATCCTGTGACATACCTGGTATGCTGAATTCTTTGGAAAATACAACTTTCCCATCTACTTCGGGAACCGCACCAACAAGGTATCTGCTGTCGTCATTGTCATCTTTATCTTTCTGTGCCATGATACTTACCGGCAGGCAGAGAAGAAATAATACAAGAAAAAAGTGTGTTAATCTGTTCATAATTCTATGTTTTATTTAGTAATATCAAAAGTTTCTCCTCGGTGAGTGATACTGATAAAATGGCATCCATTGGCCTCTGCTATGCTTCGGAAAGCATTTCCTCCCTCATAATCTTCACTGAAGTGCATGGGTACAAATATAGTAGTTTTTATTTGTTCAATGAATTGTTTGGCTCCTTTCATGTAATCTTTTCCCATCCGCCGGTCTACCGGAAATAAGACGAGGTCAATGGCAGGAGTTTGTTGCTTCAGATATTTCACTTCTGCCAGAAAGTCGCCATTCGCTTTACGTATTTCCTCTTCGGTAGATTCTTCACTCCAATGCCAATTGTTGAGATCGCCGGCATGGAATATATGCATACCTTGCAGGTGAATGAGGAAAGAAATTCCCACGTCTGTCGAACCGAATGCGTCAATTCTCAAAGCATCATCCTCATAGCTTTCTCCTTTATTAATATAAATAGCGTCTTCCTGCTTGGCACGACGATGTTTCAGGATATCTTTTGAGAAAATATAGATGATGTCCGGACGTTGTTCTTTCCACGTCAGTATCTCGCGATTAAAATGATCGGGATGGAAATGGGTAGAAAGAACATATAATTTACCGGGTTTCTGCAATAGATAGTCATGTACGACTCCCCGGTTTCGTTCTGTTTCTGACGAATCTTTATAATAATCAATAATAAGGGTTACACCTTCGGCTTCGATGGCAAAACCACTGTGGTAGATATAATCCAGTTTCATGGGTTAATGGTTTAGGAATGCAATATTACGTATTCTTCTCATTACAAACAAGAAAAAGTAGGAAAATCAAGGAGCCAGCCGTGTTACTTTCCAGGTTCCGTCTTTCTGTAGCGTATACAGAAAGCGGTCATGTAGCCTGTTGGGCCTGCCTTGCCAGAATTCTATCCGGGTAGGAGTGACGGCATATCCTCCCCATTGCTGCGGGCGTTCCACTTCTTTCCCTATCCATTGCGCTGCTTCTTTCACGAAGTTTCGTATTAACTGCATCCGGCTTTTGATGGGCTGGCTTTGTGGAGAGATACGGGCTCCGATACGGCTTTTATATGGACGGTTTTTAAAATATTCATCCGATTCATGAGCCGGAACTTTGGCTGCAATGCCTTCTATATGTACCTGCCTTTCCAGTTGATGCCAGATGAATGACAAAGATACATGCGGATTATTTGCCAGATGCCTGCCTTTACGGCTTTCATAATTCGTGTAGAATATGAACTTGCCATTATGAAGGTCTTTCAATAAAACGGTTCGTGTCGAGGGTTGTCCTTCGGGCGACACAGTGCCTACGACCACTGCAGTAGGTTCGTTTACTTTGGCATCAATGGCTTCCTGGAGCCAGCGGTTAAACAGCAAAAGCGGATTGTCGGGAAGTTCACTTTCCTTCAATCCGCCTTTGGTGTATTCTTGCCGGATGCCGGCGAGATTTATTTCCATGATTTTGATGCTATTACATTGGAACTTCTATTAACAGAATATGCGAGTCTTTCAGAGTCTCAAGCTCAAAACTGTTGGTATCATAGATGCCCATGCCATCCCGGCGTTGCATCACTGTACCATCCACTACTATCTCTCCTTCAATAAGGAAAATGTAAACTCCTCCGTGGGTCTGATGCAGATGGTAACCTAACTTTTTACCAGCTTCCACTTTACCGATAGAGAACCATGTATCCTGTAGTAGTGAGGCGGGAGTACTACCATCGGGTGATACAATCAGTGACAGTTCATTTTTTCGTTCCAGTTCGCGGATACTGTAATCATTGTAAGCAGGATGTGTATTCCGTTCGCGTGGCATGATCCAGATCTGCAGGAATTCCACAGGTTCCGTTTTGCTACCATTCATTTCGCTATGGAAGATACCCGTACCGGCACTCATTACTTGTATATCGCCCACAGTAATCACCCGGTTGTTCTTCTTACTGTCTCCGTGCTCCAGTTTTCCTTTCAGGGGGATAGATACAATCTCCATATTCTTGTGAGGATGTGTCTGGAAGCCTTCTCCGGGAGCAACACGATCATCATTCAATACCCGTAATGCACCAAAATTGATACGTTCCGAGTCAAAGTATTCATCAAAACTAAATGTATGGTGACTATCCAGCCAATCGTAGCGTGAACGTCCGCGGGTATCCGCTTTATGTATTACCTTTTTCATTATTTCTCCTTGGTTTATAAGTTTATATATACAATTAACAGTTGCGGATAACGAAAGGTTCTATTTCTTCACTTCATTTAGCAAGGGTTTATGATTTATAAAATCACGGATATTTTGTAAAGTGGTCGTTGCAATATTTCCTAATGCTTCTTTGGTGAAAAAAGCCTGATGAGAGGTAACGATTACATTATTGAATGATAGTAAGCGCGCCAGTACATCGTCGTCGATGATACGGTCGGATTTATCTTCGTAGAAATATTCACCTTCTTCTTCATAAACATCCAATCCGGCAGAACCTACCTTCTTATTTTTTAAACCTTCTATAAGCGCATTGGTGTGGATGAGTTGTCCACGTCCGGTATTGATAATCATTACTCCGTCCTTCATCTTGCTGATAGAGTAATCGTTGATCAGATATTTGGTTTGTTCGGTAAGCGGACAATGTAGTGAAATAATATCCGAGCTATGATACAGTTCGTCCAATGAAGTATATACTACTTGGTTTTCACGGGCGAAGTTATAATCCGGATAGAGATCATATGCCAATATATTCATTCCGAATCCGCGTAGGATATGAATCAGTATTTTAGCTATTTTTCCCGTGCCGATGATGCCGGCAGTTTTTCCATGCATGTCAAAACCCATAAGTCCGTGCAGGGAGAAGTTTCCGTCGCGGGTACGCCAGGAAGCACGTGGTATTTTACGGTTGAGTGATAACATGAGTGCTACGGTATATTCTGCTACAGCATAGGGAGAGTAGGCAGGAACACGTAATACGGTTATTCCGTTGTCGGCCGCAGCATCGAGGTCCACATTGTTATATCCGGCACATCTTAGCACCAGGAGTTTTACGCCATTGGCTGCCAGCGTGCGGATGACTTCTGCATCAGCTGTATCATTAACGAAGATACAGACGGCATCCACACCTTGGGTTAATAACACATTGTTCTTGTTCAGATGTCCTTTGAAATAACGTATTTCATATCCGAACTCTTTATTTTTTTCGTTGAATGAAGTTTCATCATAGGGCTTGGTACCAAAAAATGCGATTGTATATGCCATAATTTCTATGTTTATTATCCATAATAACACTGGAAAACCTCAATAAGTTCGTATCTGTTGTCTTGCTTTTAAAAGTTCTATTTTAACAGTGTGTTAAATACCTATTTAAGTCACTGTGAAAATGCATAGTTTATACTTCGAAAGTACTATACTTTGCATCACTAAAGATGGATAGTTTGTCCGTATGTTAATATTGTTAATTGGGTTTTGATGCGTTTGTTACAAACGAAACTATTTCGTTTTTTCATCAAATACTTCTTATTAGTGAAATTAAATGCACAAAGATGCTTCTTGTGTGCAATATTATTGTACCTTTGCGCCCGAAATAACTTAAAAAAGATTTAAATGAGAAAATTATCTTTGATTAGCATTGTGTTGCTGATCGTTTCAATTCCAACTTTTGCGGGAGGTCTCCTGACAAATACTAATCAGCATGTTTTATTTTTAAGAATGTTGGCTCGTGATGCTTCAACAGATATTGATGCTGTATATTCCAATCCTGCCGGTCTGGCTTTTATGGAAGATGGATTTCATCTCTCTTTTAATGGTCAGAGTGCGTTTCAGACGAGAACAATAACTTCCACGTTTGCTCCATTTGCCGGGTTCGGTGGAAATGCTACTAAAGAATATAAGGGCGAAGCTTCTGCTCCGTTTGTCCCCAGTTTTTTTGCTGTATATAAAAAAGGTGACTGGGCATTCTCAGGAAGTTTTGCCGTGACAGGAGGTGGTGGTAAGGCTACCTTTAATGAAGGGCTTGGCTCTTTTGAGTCTCAGGTATCTGTCATTCCAATGGCGATGAAAGCAGCTGGAGCGAGCTTAGTAAGTGGAGGATTGCTTCCTGAAAATCCGTTTGCAAATACGAATAAGTATTCTGTAGATAGTTATATGCGTGGAAAGCAGATGATTTTTGGTCTTCAATTGGGAGCCACCTATAAAATAACAGATTATCTGTCTGTTTTTGGTGGACTACGTATGAATTATGTAAGTAATGGGTATGAAGGACATATTCGTGACATTCAGGCTAATATAGGCGATAAAATGGTGAATTTGAACCAGACGTTTACTGCCTATGCAGACCAGTTTAATAAACTGGCGGCAGCAGCGGAAGTTGCCGGACAACCTGAAGCGGCAAAAAAGTATGCAGCAGCTGCTGCAATGGCTAATAAGTATGCGACAAATACTCAAGATAAATATTTGGATTGCGACCAGACCGGTTGGGGAGTAACACCTATTATTGGTGCTGACTTTAAGATGAACAAATGGAATGTTGGTGTGAAATATGAGTTTAATACCAAGCTGAATGTAGAGAATAAAACACGTGTGGATGATACTAAGTTATTTGCTCCGGGTGTAAACACTCCACATGATATTCCAAGTTTATTAACTGTTGGTGTGTCTTATGAAATTCTTCCTGTGCTTCGTGCTTCTGTAGGTTATCATCATTTCTTCGATACTCATGCTAAGATGGCCGATGCTACTAATCTAATTACTGGAGAAAGAACCGGGAAACAGCATTTCATAGATAAAGGTACTAATGAATATCTGGCTGGTATCGAATGGGATGTATGCAAATGGGCACAAATCAGTGCCGGTATGCAACGCACAAAATATGGTGTGGAAGATAGTTATCAAAGTGATATGAGCTTTGCTGTAAGTTCTTACTCTTTTGGTTTTGGTGCCGGTTTCAATATCGCTAAAAACCTGAAGTTGAATATAGCTTACTTCTGGACTGATTATGAAGATTATACAAAGAATTGGAGTGACTACAACGGGATTTCTGCTTTGGCAGGACAAGCCATTCCGGGAACAGATGTTTTCTCACGTACCAATAAAGTATTCGGTATCGGTCTTGACTATAAGTTCTAAATAACACGAACTAATTCTCTTATATATAAAAGGAGATTTCTCTGCTACTTCTATTGAGAAGGCGGTGAAATCTCCTTTTTCGTTTTTATAGAGATGAAATATTTTCTTTTTTAGAAAGAATACTGTACCAACAGATTCATACGGTTCGCATTGCGGGTATCATCATTAAAATCCGTGCGCCATCCTCTCAGATACTCGGCACCTACCTGTAGGTTGCTGGTTACATTCCAGAATAAATTAGCTACCAGATACTGTCCTTTACGATATGCTTCCGGATTTTCACTTGGATATCCATGTTCGGAGTAAAGTCTTGACAAACTATAAGTCCCTGATACAAACATATTCTTGCATAAATTATATTGTACTCCTGCATACCATCCGAGCATAGGAAGTGCTTGCATTTTGCCCTCTTTCTCCGGATTTGGAACAAGGTCTACATTCAGATTGCTAAGATCGTTGAGGAACTGCCCGATTCCCTTTCCATAATTAAACTGCCCGAATAGTTGCCATTTCGGAGTAACAGCAAATGTGGTGGATGCCTGCAATCCGAATCCGGTGGTGGAATAGGCTTTCTGATAAACATCACTTGAATAAGTCATACTGCGAAGAATAGCTGCCAGGCGGATGTGGCTGTTCTTATTCCAGTTGTATTGAGCAGAAGCTGCAAAGTCCGGCATACGTTGTGTGCTGATAGACAGTTTGTCGGTGGTTGTTCCGTCTACCGAAGGCATCTCGGCAGCAATACCGAATTTCCAGTTCTTCAATCCGCTGTACATATAACTTAACTGGGTGGTACGATAGAATGCAGAACCGTTAGGGCCGGCAAAATCTATGGTAGGGGGAAGTGCTGCTAAATCCATAAACGAACCATAGCTGTATCCTAATGTAAATCCTAAGAATGAAGCGTATGCATTCTGGAGTTCAAATGTTTTCCCATTTCCCCGGAAGTTTCCTGCAGTGTAGACAACAAAGTCTCCCAGATTCTTGGTATGCCCTACCAGTTTTAAGAATAGGGTAGAAGTGGTAGCATCCATCTGAAACTGATTTCTTGCATAATCCGTTCCTCTGTTGGGTATAAGTGCCGGATAGAAATCTACATCTTTAACGATACCTCCGAAGTCATATTCTGCCGTAGCGCGTACGTATCCTCCAATACCGAGGGCAAACTTCCCTTTTTGATCTGTCAGCAAGAAGCGGGGAGCTTTGGGTTCGTGAAAGCGTTTTAGTTGTGTCTCCTCCATGATTCGGATAATCTCATCTCCGGCTTTATCCCTTGAGACAAACATGATAGAGTTTGGCTCTTTATCTTCGATGATTACTTTTTTCTGGGCATTTGCGCAGAGTGGGAGTAGTCCCATTCCAAGTAGCAGCGCTACTGTTCTAAATGTTGTTTCCATTATAAGTTAAGTTTTAGGTGAATGTGCAAAGAACAACTAAAATTTGAAAAGGTTGAGACATCTTTGCCAAAAAAGCGAAGATAAGCTGCACCTTAGCATAAAAAATGAACTCGTTCATTTTATTCTGCTCTTGGTTTGCATTATCTTTGGGAAAAATAGACAAATATTGCGGAAGTATTGCCATAGGTAAATTCTTTTAGAAACCTCATCTTTGCATTCAGTAATAATTTGAATAATAAAACTACAATGGATAAACTGACAAGTAAAATAGTAGGGATGGAATCAGAGTTACGTCACTTTGCTCTCAAGCTGACTGCCGATCAGGATTCGGCTAATGATTTGGTGCAGGATTGTATGTTGAAAGCTCTGGATAATAAGGAGAAGTTTGTTCATGCGCAAAACTTTAAGGGCTGGATGTACACAATCATGCGTAATCTTTTTATTAATAATTATCGTCGGGTTACGCGTGAAATGTCTATGATGGATGATAGTTATAGCATTGGCCGTCAGAATTTGTTGGAGGTAGAAGATGGAGAACGTTTTGAATATGCTTATGATCTGAAGGAACTTCATAAAGTGATTAATGCGGTACCGGAATCTATGCGAAAACCTTTTCTCATGTACGTTGCCGGATTCAAATACAATGAGATCGCAGAGAAAATGGGGCTTCCGATTGGTACGATAAAAAGTCGTTTGTTCTTTGTGCGTAAAAGGCTACAGAAGGAATTGAAAGAATTTGGTAAATAGTGAGCAGTGATGAGTGATTAGTGATAAGTGATTAGCAGGGAGTGATAAACGGTTAGTGATAAGTGAGGAGTGATTAGTGCCATGTGGATTCATGGCGCAGCCCACTAATCACTTATCACTCCTCACTAATCACTATTTTTTTTGCCTATTTCCAAAAGATGCCGTATCTTTGCTGCCCGAATTTAAAAAAAAACGTATGATGCCGTGAATAGCGGTCGTGTATTCTAGAACACCACGTAAAAAACAGGAGTATGAAAGAAAAAGTATCCATTCCCTTCATGTTGCTTGGCATATTGTTTAATGTATGCCTTATTGCAGCCAATCTTCTTGAAACTAAAGTGATTCAGGTAGGTAGTATTACCGTTACTGCCGGATTGCTTGTATTTCCTATTTCCTATATAATCAACGACTGTATTGCCGAAGTATGGGGATTCAAAAAAGCTCGTCTCATTATCTGGAGTGGTTTCGCCATGAACTTCTTTGTTGTAGCATTGGGCTTGATTGCCGTAGCTATTCCTGCTGCTCCTTTTTGGGAGGGGGAAGAGCATTTTGATTTTGTGTTTGGTATGGCACCACGTATTGTCTTTGCCAGTTTGATGGCATTTCTGGTGGGTTCATTCCTTAATGCTTATGTGATGAGTAAGATGAAAGTTGCCAGCGGTGGAAAGAACTTCTCCGCGCGTGCTATTATTTCTACGGTTGTCGGAGAAACGGCGGACTCTTTTATCTTCTTTCCTGTTGCTTTTGGTGGTATTATTGCCTGGCCGGAACTGTTGGTGATGATGGGAATCCAAATTGTGCTGAAATCTATGTACGAGGTTATTATACTTCCTGTGACAATTCGGGTTGTAAATGCTATCAAGAAGATAGACGGCAGCGATGTCTACGATAAAGATATTTCCTATAATGTACTTAAAATAAAAGACGTTTAATAAGTGATAAGTGAGTAGTGATAAGTGATTAGTGCCATGCGGATCATAGCGCAGCTTACTAATCACTTATCACTAATCGCTTATCACTACTCAAAAGTCATAATTTATGATTAATAAAAATACTGCCTTAGTCGTGTTCAGCGGTGGGCAAGATTCAACGACCTGCCTGTTTTGGGCAAAGCGTGAATTTAAGAAAGTGGTTGCCCTGAGTTTTCTTTATGGGCAGAAACATAAGAAAGAGGTAGAACTGGCACGTGAGATAGCCCGTAATGCCGGTGTGGAATTTGAAGCAATGGATGTTTCCTTTATAGGACAATTGGGGCACAATTCATTGACGGATACAACGATGGAGATGGATCAGGATAAGCCTGCCGATAGTTTTCCGAATACGTTTGTACCGGGGCGTAACTTGTTTTTTCTTAGTATTGCCGCCGTATATGCGCGTGAAAGAGGTATCAACCATATTGTGACCGGTGTGTCGCAAACCGATTTCAGTGGCTATCCCGATTGCCGGGATGCTTTTATTAAGTCTCTCAATATAACATTGAATCTGGCAATGGATGAGCAGTTCGTTTTGCATACTCCGCTGATGTGGATTGATAAAGCACAGACCTGGGCATTAGCTGACGAATTAGGGGTGCTTGACATCATCCGTAATGATACATTGACTTGCTATAACGGTATACAGGGTGATGGCTGTGGGCATTGTCCGGCATGTAAATTGCGTCGGCAGGGATTGGAAGAGTATCTCACCAGAGAGTAACATATATAATCATCGCTTGCCGTACTTCCTCGTGCGGGAAGCACAACTTTTCATTTTATGACTGAATTAAAAGATCAACTCTCCCTTTTGGGTAGAAAAACAGAGTACAAACAAGATTATGCTCCCGAAGTATTGGAAGCTTTTGATAATAAGCATCCCGAAAATGATTACTGGGTACGTTTTAACTGTCCTGAGTTTACCAGCCTTTGTCCCATTACCGGACAGCCGGATTTTGCTGAGATACGTATCAGCTATCTTCCGGATGTGAAGATGGTGGAAAGCAAGAGCCTGAAACTTTATCTCTTCAGTTTCCGTAGCCATGGCGCTTTCCATGAAGATTGTGTGAATATCATTATGAAAGATCTTATCCGCCTGATGGATCCGAAATATATTGAAGTGACCGGCATCTTTACTCCGCGTGGAGGTATTTCCATCTATCCGTATGCTAACTATGGCCGTCCGGGAACGAAATATGAGCAAATGGCGGAACACCGATTGATGAATCACGAATAAAAGAGTTGTTATGCTGTACTTTTCTAAAGTAAGGAATTGTGCCAAAAGCTTTTGAAATCGAAGAATTATTTTCATTTTGCTCTTTTATTGGCTGATTCTATAACATGTGCTTTGAGATAAATACTCCTTTTAGAGGACGAATTGCATAAATGTTTGTAATAATATGCGGTTTGTATTGTATATTTCTGCTCTATCTGCATAGATATGTACTCTATCCCGGTATGTAAACCCATTTATCCCGGTAAGATAAGTCCGGTTTCTCTACGAGGAACGGTCCAAGTCTCGTAGAGAAACGCTCCGAGACTCTACGAGGAAAAAATATTTCTTCGGAAATATCCTTTTTTCAGGCTAACTGCTACTGATATTTGATCTGTCTTCAGGTAGAAAAAAGAATTATATCTGCCGGTTTTGATAATATATTGTATGGCAAATGTGAAAGAAAGAAGGAAAATGTTGCCTGATGGACAATAATCCGTGTTATCTGAAAAAATGAATATGAAAATGAAGGCGATTTTTATGACTGGTGTTCCAGTCGGTCCAAACAAGAGGAGTCTGTGGCGTCAGGAATATCACTTTGTCAAATAGTAAATTGAAAAGAAATCCAAGGCAGGCTCCCCGAAGCAATTATTCATGATGATAGGGTCCTCCATTCAATATTGTCATTGCCCGATATATCTGCTCTACAAAGATAAGGCGTATCATCTGATGAGAGAAGGTCATTTTCGACATTGAAATCTTCTCCTGTGCGGCATCATATACTCGCTGTGAGAAACCGTAAGGACCTCCGATGACGAACACCAGCCGTTTGTTCACCGTATTCATCTTCCGTTTCATGTATTCGGCAAATTCGAGAGAACGCATTTCTTTGCCATGTTCATCAAGTAGCACCACCACGTCTCCCGGTTGTAAGGCTTTGCATATAAGTTCTCCTTCTTTCTCTTTCTGTTGTTCCATCGAGAGGCTTTTGGTATTTTTAAGCTCAGGAATGACTTCCATATCGAAGGATATGAAACGTTTGGTACGTTGGATATAGTCGTTGATAGCAGTAATATAATGTTGTTCTACCGTTCGTCCTACGACGAGCAAAGTCGTTTTCATGCTGATACAGTTCTGATTATCGCACAAAAATAGGTATTTTTTATTGTTTTCTGCAATAAATGCTTACCTTTGCGTATCATTAGATACCAGATTTAGTTGAAAACTGATATCTGAAAAGCTTGTGGTTATGAAAAAACGAGTACTTTTATGGATTGCCGGATTGCTCTTTTCCGCGTCTACGCTTTTGGCACAAGATGTACCGGTGGGTGTAGTTCTGGCATTTAAAAAAGGAAGCTCTCAGGAGCTGAACAAATTCCTGGGTGATAAGGTAGACCTCATCATTCAGAACCGCTCGACGAATGCTGACAAGCAAGCAGCAGAAAGTACCATGAATACTTTTTTTACCGAAAATAAGGTCAGTACTTTTAATGTAAATCATCAGGGGAAGCGTGACGAATCGAGTTTTGTCATTGGTACCCTGACAACTGCTAATGGAAACTTTCGGGTGAATTGTTTCTTCAAAAGAGTACAGAACAAATATTTAATTCATCAAATAAGAATTGACAAAACCAATGAATAAGGAAAAAGAACTTATAGACAAGTTGATTGACCTTGCCTTTTCTGAAGATATAGGTGATGGTGACCATACCACCCTTTCATGTATCCCTGCTACAGCAATGGGGAAATCAAAACTCCTCATTAAAGAAACCGGTGTATTAGCCGGCGTTGAAGTTGCTAAAGAGATATTTCATCGTTTCGATCCCACTATGAAGGTGGAAGTGTTTATCAATGACGGTACTGAAGTAAAACCTGGTGATGTGGTAATGATAGTAGAAGGAAAAGTACAATCGTTATTGCAAACAGAGCGCCTGATGCTGAACGTAATGCAACGTATGAGCGGTATTGCTACTATGACCCGTAAATACGCTCAAAAGCTGGTAGGTACGAATACCCATGTGCTTGATACCCGCAAAACAACACCGGGCATGCGTATTCTTGAAAAGATGGCTGTGAAGATTGGCGGTGGGGTGAATCATCGCATAGGACTGTTTGATATGATCCTCCTGAAAGATAATCATGTGGATTTTGCAGGTGGCATTGATAAGGCTATCACTCGTGCAAAGGAGTATTGCAAGGAGAAAGGCAAAGATCTGAAAATAGAAATTGAAGTGCGTAACTTCGACGAATTGCAACAAGTGCTTGATTTGGGTGGAGTAGATCGCATCATGTTTGATAATTTCACTCCTGAGATGACAAAGAAAGCTGTTGAGATGGTGGCCGGTAAATATGAGACGGAATCATCCGGCGGTATCACTTTCGATACATTGCGCGATTATGCCGAATGTGGAGTGGACTTTATCTCTGTGGGTGCTTTGACGCACTCGGTGAAAGGACTTGATATGAGTTTTAAGGCCTGTTGACAACTGATTTATTCTGATAAAATAAAATAGACTTAACCTCCTGTATGCTCAATCTATTGTAGTATGCAGGAGGTTGTTTATTATAGGTAAGTAATCGTTCAAAATTATATGATACTCTTATTGAAACGCAGAAACTTACAGATTCACGCAAAGCATATCATCGCTCAAGTATAGCGCAGCCATTTAATCTGCGAAAATCTGCGATCATTTGCGTTTCAATAAAATGTTGTCATAGTATGAACTAAATTTGAAGTACTACTTAAAGTCTATTGTTTTTTTGTCTTTAACTTCTTTTAAATATTATCATTGCAGCATTTCTCAGAATGTTGCGTCTAACTAACAAACGACGCAGAGAGGCGTCCGTAAAAAAGCACTGACATTGGAAAACGAGATAGAACTGATAAAGGGCTGCCGGGCAGGGAAAGATTCCGCTCGAAAGGAGCTTTACACCCTCTATTCTAAGCAGATGCTGGCGGTATGTTACCGTTATACGGGCGATATGGATGCGGCCCATGATGTGTTACACGACGGTTTTATCAAGATATTCACCAATTTCTCGTTTCGTGGAGAGGCGTCACTGTCCACATGGATCACGAGGGTGATGGTAACTCAGGCACTTGATTATCTCCGACGGCAAAAACGCATCACACAGGTGATGGTTCATGAAGAACAACTGCCCGATATCCCCGATATATCCTCTGATAGAGGAAGCAGTATCTCCGAAGAACAACTGATGGCGTTTGTGGCTGAACTACCCGATGGATGCCGAACCGTATTTAACCTCTATGTGTTTGAGGAGAAGTCGCACAAAGAAATAGCAGGCATGCTTCATATAAAAGAGCATTCGTCTACTTCGCAACTTCACCGGGCCAAGTATTTGTTAGCAAAAAGGATTAAAGAATATAGAAACCATGAAGAGAGAAAATGATGAAATAACCGATCTGTTCCGTTCGCGTCTTGGGCATGCCGAGATGACGGTAAGGGATGGCTTTTGGGAAGAGTTGAGCCGTGATGTGGCAGTTAGTAGCCATCAGCGCCGTCGTGTGCTATTCTTCCGGGTAGCTGCGGCAGCCTCTGTCTTATTAGTGTTGGCAGCGTCTTCGGCAGCTTTCTGGTTTTTCTCACCGAAAGAAGAAATAGAAGAGGCATTTACGCAATTAGCAGTTTCCGGTGTAGGAAATCTGGATGGCGACCGGGTGAATCAATCGTTCTCACCTGCCCATACCGAACCGATATTGCAGAAACCGGCTCTCGGTCGGTATGCTATGTTGGCTCAGTCCGAAGGAGAAGAGGATGATTCGATATCAGTAACTGTATCTTTGTCATTCAGCTTTTCATCAACCACCTCAAGTCATCATGGGTATGGAAGAGAGACGGAGAATTCCGGAGATAATATTTGGAAGGCAGGAGTAAACAATGAGCCTGCTACTACTGTTACAGAAGAACAACCTGTGAAGCCGGTGTTGGCAGAGGTAAAGAAACCACGTACCTGGGCTGTGAAAGCTGCTGTTGGTATGGCTTTTCCGGCAGAAAACGGGAAATATAAGATGCCTGTAATGGCAGGTGTCACGGTAGAGAAGATGTTGAACAAGTATCTGGGAGCAGAATCCGGGCTGACTTATTCAAGTCTTCGTTCAGAGAATCAGAATCTTCATTATCTGGGTGTTCCGGTGAAAGTGAATGTGTATCTGGCGGAAACAAAGAAGTTAGATTTGTATGCTTCTATAGGAGGAATAGTTGAAAAATGTATAGCAGGTGCGCCGAATAATGATTTTAAGAATGAGCCTGTACAGTTGGCTGTAATAGCCGGAGTAGGGGTTAACTATAAAGTAAATGACCGGATAGCACTTTTTGCAGAGCCGGGAGTATCGCATCATTTCAAGACGGATTCAAAACTTGAAACGATACGTACAAAGCGTCCCACGAATTTTAACCTTATGTGCGGAATTCGCATGACTTATTAACCATTAAAAGAACGAACGTTATGAAAAAGACATGGATACTGCTGCTCACCGTTTTTGCGGTTCTCGCACTGACCGGATGCAGTAAAGAGACCCTGGACTATAATAATCCGGATGTTGATCTTTTTGTGAAGCAACTCAAAGCCGGAACCTATAATACAAAAAATGACAAAGGGATTGTTGAAGTCCCTCATTTTACCGAAAATGACATTCCCGAATTGCTGAATTATGCCGAGGATATGAGTGTGATCCCCTCATTTCCTTCCGTATATAACAGTAATAGTGGCAAGATCCGTTTGGGCGAATGTATTTTATGGACAGTAGAAAGTATTCGTCTGGGCTTTCCGGCTTCAATGGGGTGTCATATGGTAGAAGTGAATGCCGAAAATTACGAAGCAATCTATTTCTTGTCCGATGAAGAACTGCTGGATGCTGCAGTCCGTTACCGTCGCTGGTGGGAAAACAGACAGTATCCGCGAACGGCATGGACCATTGATCCTTGCTACGATGAGCCGCTCTGTGGTAGCGGTTACCGCTGGTGGTAGGGTAGACTAAACAACTGAACATTGCTAAACGTTTTAATCTATTGCTGCTGATTTTTTCAGTGGCCGGGACAGTACATGCCCGATGGACAAAGAAGGATGTACTACTAACTTATTAAAATGATTAATGCATTAGAGAATGACGAAGCGCTTTATATTATTTATATTAATCAGTCTGACTGCCTCAGTAGTCTGTTCGCAAGAATGGACCACACAGGATTCTATTAAATTGAATCGAATCCTGCAAGGTAACGAAGAGATTAAACTGAACCTGGAGGCTGTGAAACAGATTGACTTCGGTTCTGACGTTATGGGCACTCCTCTCATGTCTACGGAAAAGAGTTGGATGTTGCCGGATGCGACGCTTCCGTCTGTATTGCCTAATACGTTGCCACTGAATAAAAGACAGATGCTTACCCTGCATCCTTATAAGCCGAATACACCTTATGATTGGGATCCGGTATATCAAAAAAAGATAAAAGTAGGGCAGGATACCTGGCGGGGCGATCCCTTTTATAGGATAAAGACGCTGAGATCCTATACTAACATGGAAAAAGTTCCTCAAAAGCCGAAAAGAACAGGAGGGGTACCATCCGATATTGAAGCTGTGAACCTGCGATATAATCCTTTGATGGGGCAAGCAAATGGTGCAATGGCGGGTGTGGGCATTGGTGGCCTTGATTTTATGTCTATCTTTACAAAAGATTTTTGGGATGTGAAAGGGCGTGAACGACGCGGCCGTACGTTAGAGGTATTGAAAGCCTATGGGGATTCGACTACCAGGCTTATTCCGATGCCTATATTGCAGCCCATCGCTCATTGAACTATCTGAAAGCCCGATTTGTTTAGTAAATAGTTAAGGAGTATTCAGTATTCAAATAATTTAGTTGAAACGCAGATTAACGCAAATTTTCGCAAAGAATTGATTCAATTATTGCGTTGCTTTATAGTTTGCGAAAATTTGCGTTAATTCTGCGTTTAATAAAAGACGTATTAGGTATACAAAATAAAATCAAAACAAATTCAGTTTATGAATAGAATTTCTACTCTATTGGGTATTCGTTACCCTATCATTCAGGGCGGCATGGTGTGGTGCAGCGGTTGGCGTCTGGCATCGGCAGTAAGTAATTCAGGTGGATTGGGACTTATTGGCGCCGGGTCTATGCATCCGGAGGTTCTTCGCCAGCACATCCGTAAATGTAAGGCAGCTACCGATTTTCCTTTTGGAGTAAATATCCCTTTGATGTATCCTCAAATTGAGGAGATAATGAATATTGTGGTCGAAGAAGGAGTGAAAATCGTATTCACCTCTGCCGGTAATCCTAAAACGTGGACAGGCTGGTTAAAAGAACGTGGAATAACTGTCGTTCATGTAGTGTCTTCATCTAAATTTGCTGTAAAGTGTGAAGAAGCCGGAGTAGATGCTGTTGTTGCTGAAGGTTTTGAGGCAGGCGGACACAACGGGCGTGAAGAGACAACTACATTCTGCCTTATTCCGGCAGTACGTCGTGCTACGACTCTCCCTTTGATTGCTGCCGGTGGTATTGCTACGAGCGAAGGTATTCAGGCTGCTATGGTGCTGGGGGCCGAAGGTGTACAAATAGGTACCCGTTTTGCACTGACTTATGAAAGTTCTGCCAGTGATGTTTTCAAAGAGTACTGTTTGCGGCTGAATGAAGGTGATACGAAATTATTACTTAAAAAATTAGCTCCCACCCGTTTGGTTACGAATCATTTTCGTGATGCAGTAGAAGAAGCTGAGGCGCGTGGTGCTTCGGCAGATGAACTGCGTGAACTATTGGGAAGAGGGCGTGCGAAGAAAGGTATTTTTGAAGGTGATCTTGAAGAAGGAGAACTGGAAATAGGACAAGTAGCTGCTTTGTTTCGTCAGCAACAATCGGTGGCAGAAGTTATGAAGGAACTGACTAAAGAGTTGAAAATTGAAAGTTGAAAATTGAAAGTTAGGCTGCGCTGTAGCTGTTGTTATTGCGCAGCCTAACTTTTAATTTTTTAATAAATAAGACTTTTAACTGTCAATTGTCAACTGTCAATTGTCAACTAAATAATTCCAAAAACATCTGCTATAGCCTTATACACTATTTTTCCTTCTACGATATTAAGGCCGAGTGCTAATGCGGGATCGTCTTTACAGGCTTGTTTCCATCCTTTTCCGGCAAGAGCTTTTATGTACGGTAGTGTTGCATTTGTCAATGCTAAGGTAGAGGTATATGGTACGGCTCCCGGAATGTTGGCTACGGCGTAGTGTACGATACCATCTACTATATAGGTTGGGTCACTATGTGTGGTGGGATGTGAAGTCTCGAAACATCCTCCCTGGTCAATGGCCACATCTACTAATACCGTACCCGGTTGCATCATTTTCAGCATATCACGTGTAATGATGTGGGGAGCTTTATCTCCCGGAATGAGTACGGAACCTATCACCAGATCTACCGTCGGCAATTCCATTTTTAATCGTAGTTCCGAAGCATAGAGTGTTTTTACGTTTTTGGGTAATGTTTCGCTTAAATAACGTAAGCGGGCCAGGTTGATATCAGCTATTGTTACGTCTGCTCCCATGCCTGCTGCCATTTGTGCTGCATTACTTCCCACGATACCGCCACCAAGAATCAGTACTTTGGCCGGTTTTACGCCAGGTACACCGCCCAACAAGATCCCTTTACCACCTTGCGGACGTTCCAGAAAACGGGCCCCCTCCTGGGTTGCCATTCGTCCGGCAACTTCACTCATCGGTATTAACAGGGGTAACGAGTGGTCTGCCTTTTCTACTGTTTCATACGCCAGGCATACAGAGCCATTCTCCATCATTGCCAGTGTCAACTCTTTATCGGAGGCGAAGTGGAAGTAAGTGAACAGCAATTGTCCCTTTTTAATAAGCTTGTATTCAGGAGCTATCGGCTCCTTCACTTTCACAATCATTTCGGCAATGGCATAAACTTCTTCCATTGTCGGCAGAATCTGTGCACCCACGGCTGTGTATGCCTCGTCCGGAAAGCCGCTGTTGATACCTGCTGTATGCTGTATATATACAGTATGCCCGCATTTCACAACTTCAGCAACTCCGGAGGGTGTCATACCCACACGATTCTCATTGTTCTTGATCTCCTTTGGTACTCCGATAATCATAATGTTACTGTATTAAGGATTAAATATAGGCGAATGTACAGAAAAGATCCTTATGTTATTACTCGTAACCGGATGTTTAACAGCATATTGTCAAAAATAAGCAGCCTCTGACTATTTCTGTTTATAATAGGTCGATCTTACTGTTTTTTGAATTAATTCTGCCGGTGGGTTTTAATATTTACCCGGAATGACGTACATTTGTGATTCTAAATAGATAAGTACTGTATCTTAATTAAATGATCGTATCATTGAAACGCAGATTATCGCAAATTTACGCAAAGAATATCGTCCCTTAAGTGCAGCAAGCCATCTAATCTGCGATCATTTGCGTTTCAGTAAAACATTGGTATAGTATGAATTTAATTTGAAGTACCACTTAATGAACTATATGAAACTATATATTGCAGCTTTGTTGCTAACCTGTAGTGTGCAGGCTTTTTCGCAGGAAAAGCCACAGGTATCTTTTGTCCCGCCATTTGATTTTCCGCTGACTTTGAGTGGTAATTTCGGAGAGATACGTGCCAATCACTTTCACGGTGGGCTCGATTTTAAAACCGGAGGTGTTATAGGGAAGCCGGTTCGGGCGTTGGCAGATGGGTTTATTTCACGTATTCGTGTCACTCATGGATCGGGTTACGTACTTGATGTCTGTTATGATAATGGCTATTCTACTATCAATCGTCATCTCAGCGGATTTACAGGGGCTATTGCAAAGCGGGTAGAAGATTTGCAATATAAAGAGGAGAATTATGAAGTGGAGATTGTTCCCGAACCGGGTGAATACCCTGTCAAAGCAGGACAGCAGATTGCGTGGAGTGGTAATACAGGCTATTCTTTTGGGCCGCACTTGCACCTGGATGTCTTTGAAACGGCTACGGGTGATTATGTAGATCCGATGCCTTTTTTCCTTAAAAAGATCAAAGATACGACTGCACCGAAAGTGGAGGGTATTATGTTGTTTCCTCAACCGGGCAAAGGGGTAGTGGAAGGAAGTCCGGAACATCGTACATTCTTACCTAATGTGGCACATCCTGTTGAAGCCTGGGGAGTGATTGGCACCGGTATCAAAGCATACGACTATATGGATGGAGTACACAATCGCTACGGAGTACATACAGTTGTCCTTACCGTAGATGGGGAAGAGGTGTTTCGCAGCACTGTGGATCGTTTTTCTCAGGAAGAGAACCGGATGATAAATTCCTGGACATGCGGACAATACATGAAGTCGTTTATTGATCCGGGAAATACCCTTCGTTTGCTGAAAGCCTCCAATGGTAATCGCGGTTTGGTAACTATTAATGAAGAAAGAGACTATCAGTTTTTGTATACGCTGACGGATGCGTTTGGCAATACTTCACGATGTCGTTTTACAGTGCGTGGAAAAAAACAGCCGATAGAGCCGTTACAACACCGTGAGAAATATTTCTTTGCCTGGGATAAAACCAATTTTTTGCAAGAACCGGGGTTAACGTTGGTTGTACCCAAAGGAATGCTTTATGATGATATCGCTTTGAATTATCAGGTAAAGGCCGATAGTGGTGCCATTGCTTTCACCTATCAGTTACATGATAAACCTGTTTCATTGCATAGCAGTTGCGAATTGCGCATTGGCTTGCGGCGTAAACCAATAGAGGATGCTACGAAGTATTATGTGGCACGTGTAACTCCCAAAGGTTTGTATGGGGCAGGCGGTAAGTATGAAGACGGGTTTATGAAAACGCGCATTCGTGAGTTAGGCACTTATACGGTTGCAATAGATACGGTTCCTCCTGTGATTACTCCGGTCAATCCAAAGAATTGGGCACGTACAGGAGAAATAGTGTATACCATCAAAGATAAGTCTACCGGAATCCGTTCTTATCGCGGAACCATTGACGGGAAGTATGCGTTATTTGGCAGGCCCAATATGATTCGTTCACAGTACGTATATAAGCTTGATCCGAAGCGTGTGAAGAAAGGCGGTAAACATACAGTAGAGATGGTTGCCACGGACGACTGTGGCAATGAAACGGTGGTGCGTAACACTTTCGTATGGTAAATAATCACATAATTAAGTAATATAACAACAATGAACAAGAAACTGATCCTTTGTGCTGCCTTTCTTGTGGCGGCTGTGGCGAATGCTTTCGCCTGTACCAATCTCATTGTCGGCAAGAATGCTTCTGCTGATGGTTCAACCATCGTTTCCTATTCTGCCGATTCATACGGGCTCTTCGGAGAATTATACCACTATCCGGCTGCTACCTATAAGAAGGGAACTTTGCTCGATGTTTATGAGTGGGATACCGGTAAATATCTCGGAAAGATTGAACAGGCACGCCAGACCTACAATGTCATTGGTAATATGAATGAGTTTCAGGTGACTATCGGTGAAACAACTTTTGGCGGACGTCCCGAACTGGCCGATTCTACCGGTATCATCGATTATGGAAGCCTGATTTATATCGGTTTGCAACGTTCGCGTACGGCGCGTGAGGCTATCAAGATTATGACAGATCTCGTGCAGGAGTATGGGTATTATAGTAGCGGAGAGTCTTTCACTATTGCCGATCCGAATGAAATATGGATCATGGAACTGATAGGTAAAGGCCCCGGAATCCGTGGAGCTGTATGGGTAGCTGTCCGCGTGCCCGATGATTGTATTTCGGCACATGCCAATCAGTCGCGTATCCATCAGTTTGATATGAATGATAAGGAGAATTGTCTCTATTCGCCGGATGTGATTTCTTTTGCCCGCGAGAAAGGATACTTCAGCGGTGTGAATAAAGATTTTAGTTTTGCCGATGCCTATGCTCCGCTTGATTTTGGCGCACGCCGTTTTTGTGAGGCCCGTGTGTGGAGTTACTTCAATATGTTCACAGATCAGGGTAAGGCATTCCTTCCCTATATACAGGGTGAGACGAATGATCCCATGCCATTGTTTATAAAACCGAATCGTAAAATCTCCGTGCAGGATGTGCAGAATGCAATGCGTGATCATTATGAGGGAACTCCGCTCGATATTAGCAATGATTTTGGTGCCGGTCCTTATAAAACCCCTTATCGTCTCTCTCCGTTGAACTTCAAGGTAGATGGTCAGGAATATTTCAATGAGCGTCCTATTTCTACCCAACAGAGTGGTTTTGTATTTGTGGCACAGATGCGTGCCAGTATGCCCGATGCAGTGGGTGGAGTGCTCTGGTTTGGTACGGATGATGCGAATATGACTGTTTTCACTCCGGTATATTGCTGTACGGATAAAGTTCCTGTATGTTATACCCGCGTAGGTGGAGTCGATTATATTACTTTCTCTTGGGATTCTTCTTTCTGGATTTTCAATTGGGTATCCAATATGGTATATCCCCGCTATGATCTTATGATTGGTGATATCCGTGCTACACAGCACGAATTGGAAGGTACCTTCCATGAGGCACAGGCCGGTATTGAGAGTATGGCTACCCGTCTTTATCAGAAAAATCCGGATGAAGCAAAAGCTTTTTTGACCAATTATACCAATATGACGGCACAAAGCACTTTTGACACCTGGAAACGGTTGGGCGAGTTCATTATCGTGAAATATGCTGACGGAGTGATTCGTAAAATGAAAGATGGTAAATTTGAGCGCAACTCTATTGGTCAGCCGGCAGGTGTTATCCGTCCGGGTTATCCGAAAGAATTCCTTGAAGAATACGTAAAACAGACGGGTGAACGCTATAAAGTTTTTTGAGTTTTTAAGTTCTTAAGTTTTTGAGTTTGTTAGTTTCCGAAGAACTCAAATCATCTATACATTATGGAGTTTGTCTCTATAGAGAAGACTGATCCAAAAACTAACAAACTTAAAAACTGACAAACTTAAAAACTTAAATTAGGAATTCTTATTTTATTCTTTTACATTTGTGACTCTGAGAAAAGATTAATCAAACATTAACCAATAAATAACAATCTAAATGGAGAATCAGGAACTCATCAAGCAGGTAACTGAGAAAGCCGAAAAATGGCTAACCCCGGCCTATGATGCCGAAACTCAGGCTGAAGTGAAACGTATGTTGGCAAACGAAGATAAAACTGAGTTGATAGAAGCATTCTATAAAGACCTTGAATTTGGTACAGGCGGTTTACGCGGTATCATGGGTGTTGGTAGCAACCGTATGAATATCTATACAGTGGGTGCTGCTACGCAGGGACTTTCCAACTATCTGAAGAAGAATTTCAAAGATCTCCCTCAGATTTCTGTAGTGGTAGGATATGATTGCCGTAACAACAGTGATCTTTTTGCCCGTATCTCTGCTGATATATTCTCTGGTAATGGTATTAAAGTGTATTTGTTTGAGGATATGCGCCCTACACCGGAAATGTCATTTGCCATTCGTCATCTTGGTTGTCAGAGTGGTATCATCCTGACAGCTTCTCACAACCCGAAAGAATACAACGGTTATAAGGCGTACTGGGACGATGGTGCACAAGTATTGGCTCCGCATGACAAAGGGATTATTGACGAAGTAAACAAGGTAACTTCTGCTGCCGATATTAATTTTAAGGGTAATCCTGATTTGATTCAGATTGTTGGTGAAGACATCGACAAACCTTATTTGGATATGGTAAAGACTATCTCTATCGATCCGGAGGCTATTGCTCACCAGAAAGATATGAAGATTGTCTATACACCGATTCATGGTACGGGTATGAAACTTATTCCGCGTGCATTGAAGATGTGGGGATTTGAGAATGTATATACCGTTCCCGAACAGATGATTAAGGATGGTAACTTCCCGACTGTAGTTTCTCCGAATCCGGAAAATGCTGAAGCATTGACTATGGCTGTGAATCTGGCTAAAGAGATAGATGCCGACTTGGTGATGGCAAGTGATCCTGATGCCGACCGTGTAGGTATTGCCTGCAAAGACGATAAGGGTGAGTGGGTACTTATCAATGGTAACCAGACTTGTCTGATGTATCTGTATTACATCATCACTCAGTACAAGAAGTTAGGCAAGATGACCGGCAAGGAGTTCGTTGTGAAGACCATCGTAACTACTGAACTTATCAAGAAGATTGCTGAAAAGAATAATATTGAAATGCTTGATTGCTACACCGGTTTCAAATGGATTGCCCGTGAAATTCGTCTGCGTGAGGGTGAAAAAGTATATATCGGTGGTGGAGAAGAAAGCTATGGTTTCCTTGCCGAAGATTTCGTTCGCGATAAAGATGCTGTTTCTGCTTGTTGTCTCATCTCTGAAATAGCTGCATGGGCAAAAGATAACGGTAAGTCATTGTATGAAATGCTGTTGGATATCTACGTAGAATACGGATTCTCTAAAGAAAAGGGTATCAGCGTAGTGAAGCCGGGTAAGAGTGGTGCCGAAGAGATCAAACAGATGATGGTAGACTTCCGCAACAATCCTCCACGCGAATTAGCTGGTTCTAAAGTAATTCTTTGGAAGGACTTCCAGACTTTGAAGCAGATTGATGCTGACGGTCGTGTGACGAAGATTGATATGCCGGATAAATCAAATGTTCTTCAGTATTTCACTGAAGATGGTGATAAGGTTTCTATCCGTCCGTCGGGAACAGAACCTAAGATTAAGTTCTATATCGAGGTGAAGGGTGAGATGGGCTGTCGTAACTGCTTTGCCAGTGCCGATGCTGCCGCTGACGAGAAGATCGAAGCTGTAATGAAATCATTAGGCATTTAGTGGTGCTTCCCGTACGGGGGAGATACGCCGAGCGATAATAAAAAAGCGGCTGGTTTGTGATGAACCAGCCGCTTTTTTATTACTTCATGCCTTTCAAAGACAAATATTTATTGGTATCTGTTTTCAATGTGTTAGTATGGTAGAATTATGTTTGAGAGGAGAAGAGTTTAAATTAGATCATTACTTAGATATAAAGTAGAAAAATCTTAGATAAATGCTGATATGGTGGTAGTGCTTGAAATTTTGAATTGGAAAAGTGTTTCAATAAACGTTCGTTTAATGACACAAAGTTAAAACGTATATCTGAAATGCCAAAATATTCTTATGATTATTTTTGAGGGTATTGAAAAATAGAGATGTAAATTTCTTATATTCAATATATTATCAGATTGATAAAATTGGTGGTTTAACCTATTATTCTATAATCGTTATCTGTTTGAAATCTTTAAAAAAAACATGTGTCATTAAACGAACGTTTATTGAAACACTATTTCTATTTAAATGATTCGTTTACAATATTTTAAGTAATATAGTTATTTCATGTACCTCCTTCTGCGATAGTGGAGTGTTTTGAAATGATATGAATGCATTAAGATCTTCATCAATATTCGCATTACATAATTTAGCCGGGAGGTATTTCACTCTTCTGGTGTCCCCAAAGAATATCCTTTTGTGAACGATAAAACAACTATTTGCTGGTACGCTCTGCGTGTCACTTACGGCCGTGAGCTTACCTTGAAATCATATCTTGATAGCGAGGGTATCGAAAACTTTATCCCTATGCGTTATGAATTTATTTTGAAAAACGAACGCCGCGTACGTAAATTAGTTCCTGCAGTTCATAATCTTATATTTGTTTATTCTTCCCGTAACCGTATTGATGCTATGAAGGAGTTGCACGGTACAACGTTGCCTATTCGTTATATTATGAATCGTGAGTGTCATCGTCCCATTATCATTCCAGACTCTCAGATGCGCAGTTTTATTGCTATTTCAGGGCATCACGATCAAGCTTTACTCTATCTCGATCCTTCTGAGCCGGCACTCCGTAAGGGAACCCGTGTACGTATCATCGGTGGCGTTTTTGCCGGTGTTGAAGGCGAATTTGTTCGTGTGAGGAATGACCGTCGCGTCGTTGTATCCATTGATGGAGTGATGGCCGTTGCCACTACTTTCATTCATCCTTCCCTTGTTGAACCTATTATTGAAAAATAATCATTGATATATGAATTCATTAGAATCTGAAGTTTCCGCCTTGTCTACCTTGGCGGACGAGTTGCTTTATCTCGGTATAGACGATACTCCTATTTACAGCGATGATTTTACTCGCTTGAATCACGAGGTTTTTCAAAAAGCCAATGCCTTATATCACCAGCGCGGTAGTACCTTTGAAGAGGAAGCTTCGCTGTGTCTGGCGCTCTTGAAAGGATATAATGCTACGATTTACAATGATGGGGATAAGGAAGAGCGTATTCAAACAATTTTGAATCGTTGCTGGGAAGTACTTGAACACTTGTCTGCCTCATTGCTAAAGGTACAATTGCTAACGTATTGTTATGGGGAAGTGTTTGAGGAAGAACTGGCGAAAGAAGCACATGTTATTATTGATACCTGGAGTAACTGTGATTTAATTGCGGCAGAACGGGAGATTGTAGATTATCTGGATGGTCTGGAAGGTAACCCGTATCCGAGTTGGGAAGAGATTTAAATATTTCGGTTTGGATTTTCGGAAATATATTTAGTTATGTAAAAAAACGAGTTGTATTGTCGATTATGTATAGAAAGTAATGCTCGGTAGAAGTAGATTACGTAATTAATTGGAATGGTGAGATATATTCTATTGAAGTGAAAGCCAACAATTCCGGATCTATAAAAATATGTATAAGTTTATTGAACCGAGAGGCTCAGATTATGGAATGCGAGCGAGCCTTAGATATTTATATATTATATTTACTTAAGGATGAGTGAATCCCTAAAGGAGAAGACGATTAAAGGTGTTGGTTGGAGCTTTGCTGATAATATAGCCAATACGGGTATTACCTTTCTGGTCGGTTTAGTGCTTGCACGTTTATTGACTCCTGCAGAGTATGGTGTCATGGCTATGATTTCCATTTTTATAGCACTCTCAAATTCAATCATTGACAGTGGATTTTCAAATGCGTTAATTCGTAAAATAGACGCTAAACGGGAAGATTATAATACTGTTTTTTATTTTAATCTGGTTGTTGGAGTTCTTCTATATATAATTTTATTTTTCAGTTCACCTGTTATCAGCAGTTTTTTCAAAGAAGCGCTTCTGGTTTCAGTAACACGGGTCATTGGCTTAGTTTTGATTGTTAATGCATTATCTATTGTTCAGCGTACTATTTTTGTAAAAGAAGTCAATTTTAAAATACAAACAAAAATATCTTTGGTAGCTTCAATTTCCAGTGGGGCGATTGGTGTTGGTATGGCTCTTTTAGATTATGGTGTATGGAGCCTTGTCGGACAACAACTTGCCCGGCAAGTTTTAAATTCCTTGTTTTTATGGATTTATTGTAGTTGGCGTCCTGCTTGGGAATTCTCTATAAGAAGTTTTAAAGAGTTGTTTAGTTTTGGTTCAAAACTATTAGTATCAGGGTTGATCAATACTGTTTATAATAATGCTTATTATATTATTATAGGTCGTTTTTATAGTTCAGTTCAGTTGGGGCAATATACTCGTGCAGAGCAGTTTAATACAATATTTTCCAGTAATCTGACATCCGTTATTCAACGCGTCAGCTATCCGGTATTGAGTTCTATCCAAGATGAACCGGAACGTTTGAAGCAAGCTTATCGTAGAATTATAAAAACTACTATGTTGGTAACTTTTGCTTGTATGCTGGGACTCGCCGCAGCGGCAAAATCATTAATACTTATTCTTATTGGCGAGAAGTGGTTACCCGCTGTATCTTTTCTTCAGATCATTTGTTTTTCGGGGATGCTTTATCCCCTTCATGCTATCAATCTGAATATATTACAAGTGAAAGGTCATTCCGACTTGTTTTTAAAATTGGAAGTTATAAAGAAAATAATAGCTGTAGGACCTATTTTGATCGGTATCCTGTTCGGTATAAAATATATGCTATGGGGTAGCGTTTTCATTTCTTTTATTGCCTATCTGTTGAACAGCTACTACTCTGCCGGACTGATACATTATTCCACCAAAGAACAGATAAAAGATATATTGCCCACATTTGCCATTTCTTTATTTGTGGCGAGTGTAATGTGGAGTCTTTCCTTATTAGACATTTCCATTTACGTCATATTGCCTATGCAATGTGTGACCGGCATATCGTTGGCGGTCCTTATCTACGAACTGTTTAAGCCGGAAGAATATCTTGAAATAAAAGCGCTGATTACACGAAAATAAAAATAAGTAAAGATGGATGAAAAACTAATTACCGTAACTTCTCCTCTTCTTCCTTCTCTAGATGATTTTTTACCTTATCTACAAGATATTTGGAATCGTAAATGGTTGACCAATAACGGTCATTACCATCAAGAGTTGGAGAAAGCCTTGTGCGAGTATTTGAAAGTACCTTATATCAGTTTGTTTACGAATGGTACATTACCATTGATGTGTGCATTACAGGCTTTGCGCATTACAGGTGAAGTGATAACGACTCCTTATAGCTTTGTAGCTACTACGCATTCACTTTGGTGGAATGGTATAAAACCTGTATTTGTAGATATCGATCCGGAGACTTGCAACCTTGACCCCGACAAAATCGAGGCTGCCATAACTCCCAAAACTACTGCTATCATGCCGGTGCATGTATACGGCAAGCCATGTGCAACGAAGCGTATTCAGGAAATAGCCGATAAGTATGGCTTAAAAATAATTTATGATGCAGCACATGCTTTTGGGGTAGAGGTGAACGGACGGTCTGTTTTAGAAGCTGGTGATATGTCTACTTTAAGTTTTCATGCAACAAAAGTCTATAATACGATAGAGGGAGGCGCTTTGATTTGCCACGATGAACAGACCAAAAAACGCATTGATTATCTGAAGAATTTTGGCTTTGCTGGTGAAACGACTATTGTGGCCCCCGGTATCAATGGTAAAATGGATGAAGTACGCTCTGCATATGGTTTGTTAAACTTGAAGCAGGTGAATACTGCCATTGATGCGCGCCGTCAGGTAGCGATGAAATATCGTCAGGTATTGAGAGATGTTCCAGGTATTCGTGTAATGGAAGATATGCCTGGTGTCCGTCATAATTATTCTTACTTTCCCATATTCATTGATTCCGAGGAATATGGTATAACTCGTGATGAATTGTATTTCAAGATGAAAGAAAATAATGTTTTATGTCGGAGGTATTTTTACCCTCTGATAAGCGAATTTTCCACTTATCGGGGATTGGAATCCGCCAACCCTGTGAATCTTCCGGTTGCAAGGAAGATAGCGGACAGTGTGATATGCCTGCCGATGTATCATAACTTGAATGAAGAAGATGCAACTCGGGTTGCAGGATTGATTGTAAAATGATGAAAAAATAATAAAAACGGATAATGCTGGTATGAATAGAGAAATCTACGTATTGGGAGTTGGTCATAACACTTCTGTGTATCTGGAATTAGTAGAAACTTGTGGATATACTATTAAGGGTTTGTATCATTATAATGACGAAAGGGTGGGAGAATTAGATCATGGATATCCTATATTAGGCTCTTTTAATGATTTATTTTCATTAAACTCATTGGAAGGAATGAATTTTGCATTGAGTCAAGGTGATAATAAAATCAGAGCAACAATTTTTGAGAAAATAATAGAGAAGAAAGGGGATGTGCCCACTTTAATTCATCCTTCTGCAAAAGTATCTAAGTATGCTCAATTAGGGCGAGGGGTTGTCGTTCATATGAATACAGTTGTTCATCCGGACGTAACAGTTGGAGATAATACTGTATTAAGTTATAATGTCTCTGTGACTCATAGTACGCATATTGGAAAGAATTGCTATTTAGCATTTGGAGTAATGGTTGGTGCCTATACTGTAGTTGAAGATTTTGTTTTTTTAGGAATTGGAGCAATTGTAATTAGTGGAAAAGTTGATTTAATAGGAACATTTGCGTCTGTGGGAGCAGGGGCTGTGGTAACAAAAAGTGTGGCATCCTATGAATGTGTTGCGGGGAATCCTGCAAAGTTTATGAAGACACTCAAATGAAAGAACCTTTAGTAAGTATTTGTTGCATGGCTTATAATCATGCTTCCTACATTCGGCAATGTTTGGATGGATTTATGATGCAGAAAACGAATTTTTCATTTGAGGTATTGATACATGATGATGCTTCTACAGACGGAACACAGGAAATTATTCGCGAGTATGTAAAAAAATACCCTGATGTTATAAAACCTATATATCAAGTTGAAAATCAATATTCAAAAGGAATAAAAGTTTCTATCACTTATAATTATCCTCGTACAAAAGGAAAATATATTGCTCTTTGTGAAGGGGATGATTATTGGATTGATCCGTTAAAACTGCAAAAGCAAGTGGATGTTTTAGAAACTGATTCTTCAATTGGAATGGTTTATACAAAAGTAAAGCTATATGATGACTCGAAGAAAAAAGTAACTGGAAGCTTTGGGGGAAATTATCGGACTTTTGAGGAATTGATACAAAAAAATACGATCCCTACATTATCGGTATTGGTAAGGACTAATCTTGTTTTAACTTATCAGCAAGAGATATGCCCTGAGAAATATTTATGGAAAATGGGTGATTATCCAATGTGGCTATGGATTTCTCGTAAGAGTCAAATATACTTTCTTTCAGAAGAAACTGGGGTTTACAGAGTTTTACCTGAGTCCGCAAGTCATTCAAAGAATCCGGTCAGTTTGGTTTCTTTTATCATCAGTGTATATGATATTAAGAAATATTTCTCTTCTATTTATCTACCTGCTTTAATAAATCATATAGAACAAGAAAGAATGTGGTGGCTACTGATAGATGCTCTTTTAACGGCTAAACTGTCTGATACAAAAAACATATCTAGCTACTTAAAAAACAACTCTCAATATCATTATAGTATCGATAAAAAAATTATAATAAACTTAGCTTACTATTATCCTATGTATGCAGAGAAAATAGTGTGTTTTTATATGAAATATTTTTTTGGAAGATGAGTTGTTCGATTCCGAAAGGTACTTTTCCTTTTTATGTTTTTTCATTTATAGCGTTTACATGCTTTTATGTAGCTCCCAGTAAATTTGATTTGTTATTTAATATTTATTGTGCTATTCAATATATAATTTCTATTGTATACTACGATTCTTTTATAAAAAAGAAAAATTATTTAGATTTCGATTCTTTCTTTTTCATTTCATATTTCTTTGTTTTTTTTACATATCCAGTTTTCATATATCCGGTTGATCCGGAATGTTCTATTATGTTTACTTTTAGATTTGAACACAGTTTAATATCTAAAGGTACCGCTATGGCATTATTGGGGAGTCAAATGTTTCTTCTTGGTAGTATTTGCTGTAACTTTAAAATGCAAAAGATTCGGATAAATCGAATTAAACATATGTACTTACCCTTAAATTTTCTTCATTCCATAACGATTTTACTTTTTATTCTTTTTATATCTTTAGGAGGATATTCTTATTTTAAAAATTTGTATTCAAATGGAGGGAATGCAACAACAGGTGTTTTTGCTTACTTTTTAATCCTTTTTATTGCCTTTTTTACTATATCCATAGTCTTGGAGTATAACCGAATAAGTATGTACAAAGAGATTTCTTTTTTTAAAAAAATAGATAAATTCTTTTTGATATTTTCTTTTTTGGTGGCTATTATATTGTTGAGTAGTGGTACTCGAGCTATTGTTTTACAAATTCTTCTTTCTTTTGCTGGTTTGTATAGCGTGTATTTTAAGAATGTGAGTTTTAAGAAAATTGCTGTAATATTTTTTAGTGGTTCTATTTTCATGTCTTATCTTTCTTTTATTAGAGTGCAAAATGGTGAAGTGGCAGAGGATTTTTTGGATTTGTTCATGGATTTAATCATAAATAGTAGAAGTTCTTATGTAGCTTTATCATATGTAGATGAGAACGGTATCACATGGGGAAGATCAATGCTAGGTTATCTGTTAAAACCAATTCCCTTTTTGCAAGGCTTTGTTTGTGATATTTTTAATATTTCTCCAAATGAAATAACTTCCTCTAAAATAATAACAGTTGATGCTTTAGGAGATTCTCCTACTTTAGGTCTTGGAACTAATATAATAGCAGATTTATATATTTCTTTTGGTATTGTGGGCGTTTGTATATTTATGTATTTTTTGGGATATATTGTTAGAAAGTCTTATTTATTGGCTAAGCTTGGATCAATATATTATATGTTGTTATACACTGTTTTATTTTCTTTATCAGTTTATATGGTTCGTAGTGAATTTTTTTATGGACTGAATATATGGCTATGGGGATTTTGTATTATTAATATCCATATGCATTATCATAGAAATAATACCACTTTGATTTAAAAATCATTTGATCTCTCAATATGGATTTATATATATTTATTCTGAATATAACACGTCCTGGAGGAACAGAACGTGCAGTTAGCAATTTAGCTAATATGTTGTCTGGTCATTATCATGTATCGGTAGTAAGTCTTTGTTCTACGGAAAAAAATGATTTGTATTTCTATTTAGAGGATTCTGTAGATGTTTTACATTTGGGTATGCCTGAATTAGATACGAATATTTATTCTAAAGTAAAATGGTTTTATTCGGTATATAAGAAAGTTGATCAATTAAAACTGAATAATTCTATATTAATAGGCACAGGGCATAATATAAATCTACTATTACCTTTTTGGAAAAGGAAAAATGTTAAAGTTGTTGGATGTGAGCATATACAATTTGATAGTATATCATGGTTTTATCGTTTAATAATATTGCCTTTTTATCTTCTTTTGAATGCTATTGTGGTGCTATCTCACAGTGCTGAAAAAAAGCTTAAACAGCATATGGCAGCATTGAAAAATATATTTGTTATACCAAATTCTTTGTCATTTATTCCATTGAAAACCTCGGACTTAACGATAAAAAGGATTATTATGGTTGGGCGTTTAAGTCCAGAAAAAGGATATGAAAGGGTTGTAAGAATTGCGTCTTTTATGCAAAGAAAGTTTCCTGATTGGAACATTGTAATATTTGGTGATGGATTATTAAAAGAAAAATTGAATTCATTATTTATTAATATGCACTTGTCTAATATAGAGATTTGTCATTCTGTTCCTGATATTATGAAAGAATACATTAATAGTTCAATTTTCATGATGACATCTTATTCTGAGGCTATGCCTATGGTTATTTTAGAGGCTAATGTTTGTGGTCTGCCTGTTGTTGCTTTTGAATGTGAAGGAACCAAAGAACTTATTAAGGACGGGGGGAATGGCTTTTTAATAAAGAATGATGATTATATTGATTTTGAAGAAAAAATATCATTATTAATGAGTGATTATGATACTCGCAAGTATATGTCTGAAGAAGCTTTAAGATATTCTTATAATTTTCAACCAGAACGAATTGTAAAAGCATGGATGTCTTTAATTGATATGATGAATTGATAATGGAAGATCGAAAATATAAAGATTTACTGCTTTCTAAAACGATTGATAATCTTAGATTTCCTCTTATTATAGGAGTCTTATTTATTCATAGTCATAGTTCCATAATGATTACTTCGGAAGAAGTGATAAACTGTGTATCTAATATTTCTGTTTACAATTTTTTTAGTACACTGTTTTCTCAGATAATAGGTCGCGTATCCGTACCCTTGTTTTTTTTTATTTCTGGTTATTTATTTTTCTTTCATCCTCAATATTTTGGTGTGAGGGTGTATCGAACTAAATTGAAGAGTCGGCTTAATTCTTTATTGATTCCTTATTTGTTTTGGAATATTTTGTTTTTATTTATTTACTATATTATATCTTGTTTACCCACTCTGCGACAGTGGTTTGATGGAACCGAGTATAATTTGAATTATATTTTGTCAAATTTGTGGGGAAGAAGTACCACAACAGATGAAATGACTTATCCGGGAGTTTATCAATTTTGGTTTATTCGTGATTTAATGTTTGTGTCTGTTTTATCTCCGCTTATTTATTGGATTGTCACGAAAACGCAGTTGTTTGGAGTTCTTTTAATAGGTTTGGCGTGGTATTTAGGGTATTCTATACCATACATTGGTGTGAGAGGATTGAGCACTGTTTCTGTTTTTTATTTTTTATTTGGTGCTTGGTTTAGTATAAACCGAAAAAATTTATTGGTAGAGTTTGGAAAGTTGCGGAGTATTCCCTTTTTCTGTTATCCTTTATTGGTTATGATTGATTTATATACAAAGAATAATGATTGTAACATATATATACATAAAATGGGAATTATAATAGGGATCGTTTTTTGGTTTGGTATTATTAGTCATTTGTTAGAAAGGAGAAAGGTTAAAATATATCCTTTTTTGTCATCTGCCAGTTTTTTTGTATTTGCAATTCATGAACCTTGGTTGCTTTCACAAGTGAAAAAAATCTTATTTGCATTATTACATCCTGAAAATGATTTCTTATTAACGTTTCTTTATTTTTTTATTGTTGGTATTGTTTTAATTGTTTCTCTTTCTTTATACTACCTGCTCAAATCTATTTCTCCTCGTTTTTTAGCTTTTATTGCAGGTGGAAGATAAATCATGTTTATCATATGAAAATATTGTTAGATAATATAATATTCTCTTTGCAACGTTCAGGAGGTATATCTGTTGTTTGGTATGAGTTTTTAAAGCGTATTCTTTCCACAAAACATAAAGTAGATTTATTTTTCCTCGAATTTGTAGAACATGAGAATATTTTCCGAATACAATTGGATATTCCAAAAGAAAATATTTTTCGAAAAAAAAAGTCTTTTTTGTTTTATGAACGATATTTCCCATTACAACTCTCATTTGGAGATTCGAGTTAATGTTTTATATTTCATTCTTCTTATTTTAGGGTTTGTTCTAACCCAAATGCGATAAATATCACTACTGTTCATGATTTTACTTATGAATATTTTTATCGTGGTTTACATAAGTGGATTCATTGCTGGCAGAAATATTATGCTATACGCCACTCTCAATATATAGTCTGCATTTCGAACAATACCAAACAAGATCTTTTGAAGTTTTTGCCTGATGTTGATGAAAAAAAGATTAGAGTAATCTATAATGGAGTATCAGATGAATATTATCCTTTATTGAATATAAATAACTATAAACTGCCTTATCCTGTAAATTCATATTTACTTTTTGTTGGTGAACGTAAAGCATATAAGAATTTTGACTTAGTGGTGAAAAGTTTAAAATATTTAACTTATAAGTTAGTGATTGTTGGCGCAGAATTAGAAAAGGAAGAACAAAAATTATTGGATAAAAATCTTTCCAGTGATAATTACTGTCATGTTGGTCGTATCTCTAATTATGATTTGAATATATTGTATAATGGGGCTGTTGCATTGATATATCCATCCAGTTATGAGGGATTTGGACTACCAGTAATTGAAGCTCAAAAAGCAGGTTGCCCGGTTATTGCTTATAATTCTTCTTCTATATCTGAAATAATAGGAGAAACACCATTATTGATGCATCGTTTGGATTTGCAAGAACTGTTGAAAAAGGTGAATATGTTATCTGATTTAGAACTTAGGAAAGATGTTATTGAGAAAGGAATACAAAACGCAAAGAGGTTCAGTTGGGATGATATGTATCGAAAACTTATTGATTTATATTTAGAAGCTTATGATAATAATAAAAAAGCATGAAAGCAATTCTGATTATATCAGCCGTTTTTCCTCCTGAACCTGTTGTTTCTTCCAAATTATCTTTTGAGATAGCAACTGAATTGTCAAAAGATTGTAGAGTTGTGGTACTTCACCCTGAAGCAACACGTCCTTTGGGATTTGACTTTGGAAATATTTGTATCTTGAATAGTGGTTTTGAAAATGTTACACTTCCTTCTTATGTTTGTCCTCAATCTGCGATAATGGGACGATTCCGTGAAAGCTATAGTTTTGGAGTTCAATGCCTGAAATATATAAAAAAAAATTATACTGAACTTGCTTGCATTTACGTAAATTCATGGCCGTTGTTTTCTCAGTTTTTGATTGTAAAAGCTGCCAAGAAATATGGTATACCTTGTCTTATACATGTGCAAGACATCTATCCGGAATCTTTTATTAATAGGATAAAAATAAAAACTTTAAAACAATTATTATATAGAACTTTATTACCTGTTGATAGATATATTCTAACCCATGCTACTCATGTATTGGCAATATCTGCTAATATGAAATTGTGTCTTGCAGAAACTCGAAAAATAGACAGTGGCAAGATTACGATTGTTGAGAACTGGCAAGATGAACGAAGCTTTATTGCGTATCACAAGAAATCAGGTCATAAAGAAAGAATAGAGAATAGATTGACCTTTATGTATTTAGGGAATAATGGACCGGTAGCAGGAGTTGAATTTCTCATTACTTGTTTTGCGAAAGCTCGTTTGCTTAATTCCCGATTAGTTCTTGCAGGAAGCGGATCAAGAAAGGAGGCTTGTAGAGAATTGGCTTCGAACTATCCTGAGGTTTGTATTGAATTTTGGGATGTTCCGGATGGAAAAGTGCCTGAAGTACAAGCTCAAGCGGATGTGATGCTATTGCCTGTAAAGAAAGGTGCAGCGATGAGTTCTATTCCATCTAAATTGCCAGCCTATATGTTTTCTCAAAAAGTAATTATCGGGTCATTGGACATGGAAAGTGATACAGCTAAAGCTATTATAGAATCAAATAGCGGTTTAGTAGTAGAACCGGAGGATGTGCAACAGTTGATTGAGGCTTTTCAAGAAGTATCGGAATGGGATGTGCAAACATTGGAACAAAAAGGGAGGAATGGCTTTGATTATGCAATAAAACGCTTTTCTCGTAAACAGAATCTCCCTTTAATTACTGACTTAATACGAAACTATGCCACAGATAATACATCCTGTAGGAAAGCATGAGATAGATGCTCTGGTTGTCATTCACACAAGTGCTTTTCCTGATTTTTTCCTAACACAGTTAGGGACACGTTTTTTGAGGCTTTATTACTCTTCTGTGCTATCACATCCCGAAGGAATTTTATTGGGGTGCTATGAAGAAGGTCGTTTAACAGGCTTCTGTGCGGCAACAATCAACTCCAATGGATTTAATAGACGTTTAATCAAGTTTCATTTTTTTGCTTTTGCAGTCGAAGCTTTTCTTTTATTACTTACCAATATAAAGGCATTAAAAAGGTTGTATTTAAATTTGTCGAAAATTGACAATCCGGATACAGATAAAGGCGAATATGCCGAATTGCTTTCTATTGGAGTAGATAGGGGATATCAAAGAAAAGGTATAGGTAAACAATTATTAGTGGCATTGGAGGCGGAGGTGAGATATAGGGGAGGTAGGAAACTATCATTAACAACGGACTATCATAATAATGAACAGGCGGTAGGTTTTTATCGTTCAATGGGCTATCGAGTGTTTTATGATTTTATAGCTTATCCGGATAGAGAAATGTATCGTTTGATAAAATCGCTATGTTGAACATTTTTATTTTGAATAATATAAAGAACTCATGAAAATACCCTTTTCACCACCTTATATTGACGAGGCGGTCATCAACGAAGTCGTTGATTCGTTACGTTCCGGTTGGATCACATCCGGTCCGAAAGTGAAGGCTTTGGAGGAAGAAATTAAATCTTTCTCGGGAGCAAAAGAAGTGCTTTGTGTCAATTCCTGGACATCAGGAGCTATTATGATGTTGCGTTGGCTGGGAGTGAAGGAGGGCGATGAAGTGATCGTTCCTGCCTATACTTATAGTGCAACGGCGTTGGCGGTGCTTCATGCCGGAGCTAAACCTGTAATGGTGGATTCTGGAACGGATTTTAATATTTCGGTGGAGGCTGTTCGTAAAGCTATTACTTCTAAAACAAAGGCAATTATTCCGGTAGATATTGCCGGCTTTCCTTGCGATTATGAAAAGATCATGGCACTGGTGCAGGAATCTGAAATGATAAAATTGTTCCGTGCGGAATCTTCCGTGCAAGAAAAATTGGGACGTATCTTGGTGATGAATGATGCTGCCCACTCTTTGGGAGCACGCTACAGTAGTCGTCAGCGTACCGGTTGTGAAACTGATATAGCTATCTTTTCACTCCATGCCGTGAAAAATGTGACTACTGCTGAAGGTGGAGCCATTTGTTTGAACTTGCCCAATCCGTTTGATAATGCAGAATTATATAAAGAACTACGGATGATGAGCCTAAACTGCCAGACTAAGGATGCTTTTTCAAAATCAAAAGCCGGAGGATGGCGTTATGATATTGTTGGTTTCGGAATGAAAATCAATATGGCTGATGTGAATGCTGCCATCGGACTGGCGCAAATACGGGAATATTCGGAGTTACTAAAAGAGAGAAAACGGGTCTTCGATACTTACAATAATGCTTTTTCGGCTTGTGACTGGGCTATTGTTCCACCTTCTGTGGATGGAGAAAAAGAAAGTTCTTATCATATTTATGCTTTACGCGTTAAAGGTTTTACCGAAGAACAACGCGACCGGATGATTGATGAGATCGCTAAAAGTGAAGTGGCTGTGAATGTACACTTTATACCGATGCCGATGTTGTCGTTCTTTAAATCGATGGGATATGATATTAAGGATTATCCACAGGCTTATCAGAACTTTAAGAGTGAGA
>ERZ856578.1562-NODE-1562-length-42469-cov-5.735752_pt1 | contig 42469 bp, 36 predicted proteins | sample MGYA00514384_ERZ856578 | MGnify/ENA primary metagenome ERZ856578 (study PRJEB29103, sample SAMN06111958) | human gut metagenome | biome: human gut; feature: ankylosing spondylitis patient; material: healthy_person | host: Homo sapiens | place: China:Hangzhou...
TACTCGCCGAACTCCGCGGTGTCGGAGATGGAGTAGTTCATGGCAGCCACGCCGCCCTTGTTGATCAGGTCGATGATCAGCTTCATCTCGTGGATGCACTCGAAATAGGCGTTCTCGGGCTCGTAACCGGCCTCCACCAGGGTCTCGAAGCCGCACTTCATCAGCTCCACAACGCCGCCGCACAGAACGGCCTGCTCGCCGAACAGGTCGGTCTCGGTCTCGTCGTGGAAGGTGGTCTCCATCACACCGGCGCGGGCGCCGCCGATGCCGGCGATGTAGGCCAGGGCGATCTTATAGGCGTCGCCGGTGGCATTCTGCTCCACGGCCACCAGGCAGGGCACGCCCTTGCCGGCGACATAGGTGGAACGGACGGTGTGGCCGGGGCCCTTGGGGGCAGCCATGAACACGTCCACGCCCTTGGGGGGCACGATCTGCTGATAGCGGATGTTGAAGCCGTGGGCAAAAGCCAGGGCCTTGCCCTCGGTCATGTAGGGGGCGATGCTCTTCTTGTACACGTCGGCCTGAACCTCGTCATTGATCAGGATCATGACGATGTCGCCCCACTGGGCGGCCTCCTCGATGGTCTTCACCTGCAGGCCAGCCTTCTCGGCGTTGGCCCAGTTCTTAGAGCCCTGACGCAGGCCCACGCACACGTCGCAGCCGGAGTCCTTCAGGTTCAGCGCGTGGGCGTGACCCTGGGAGCCATAGCCGATGATGGCGATCTTCTTGCCGTCCAGATAGCTGATGTCGCAATCCTTCTCATAATACATTTTTGCCATAGTTGTATTCCTCCTTGAGTTTATTGTCGTCATATATAGTGCTACGCCCTCTTTCGATGGCGAGAGTACCCGTTTTTGCGATTTCCAGAATGCCGAAGTCCTCCAGCAGGCCGATGAGGGCAGAGGTCTTCTGCTTGTCCCCGAAAATGGCCACCGTCAGCGTCTCCCGGCTGACATCGATGATGTTGGCCCGGAAGATGTTGGACATCTGCACCACCTCGTCCCGGGCGGCCCGGTCAGCGGCGGCCACTTTGATCAGGGCAAACTCCCGCTGGATGGATGCCCCCTCGTCCAAAATTTTCACCGCCAGAACGGGGATCAGCTTGCTGCACTGGGCAGCGATCTGGTCGATCATCAGCTCGTCGGCCAGGATCACGATGGTGATGCGGGTGACCCCGGGCTTGTCCGTCTCGCCGGAGACGATGGACTCGATGTTATACCCTTTGCGGGAGAACAGCCGGGCCACCTGGCTGAGGACACCGGGGATATCCCGCACCAGGATGGCCAGGGTGTACAGCTTTTTCTCTTTATCAAATTCACGTTTCAAAGCGTCCACCCCCTTAATTGAGCAAAAAGTCGGTGATATGGGCTCCGCCAGCCACCATAGGCCGGACCATCTCGTCCATATCCAGGCGGCAGTCGATGACGCAGCCGCACTTGGCATCCAGCGCAGCCCGGAAGGCCCGCTCCATCTCCTCCGGCGTGGTCACCCGAAAGCCCTTCAGGCCATAGGCCTCGGCCAGCTTTACAAAGTCGGGGCCCCGGTCCAGGGTGGTCTCGGAGTATCGCTCATGGTAGATGAGGTGCTGCCACTGGCGGACCATGCCCAGGGTACCGTTATTAAAGATGACGGTGATGATGGGCAGGTGATAGTGCTCCACGGTGCACAGCTCGTGGCAGTTCATGCGGAAGCAGCCGTCGCCGGTGGTGTGGACCACCACCTTGTCCGGGTTGCCCGCCTGGGCCCCGATGGCGGCCCCCAGGCCAAAGCCCATGGTGCCGAAGCCGCCGCTGGTGAGCAGCTGACCGGGATAGTCAAAGTGGAAATGCTGGATGGACCACATCTGGTGCTGGCCCACGTCGGTGGACACGATGGTGTCCTGAGGGGCCAGACGGCGGATGGTCTCCAGCACCTGCTGGGGGGTGAGGCGCGCGCCGCTCTCCGGATCCTGGGCGGGGCGCAGGGCCTGGACGTATTCCGTCCACTCCGCGTGGTGATACTGGGGGATGCGCCCGTTCAGCAGCTCCAGCACCCGTTTGGCGTCGCCCACGATGTGGTGGTCGGTGAGGACGTTCTTGTCGATCTCCGAGCGGTCAATGTCGATCTGGACGATCTTGGCCTGGCTGGCGAAGGACGTCGGGTCCAGGGCCACCCGGTCAGAGAAGCGGCAGCCCACGGCGATGAGCAGGTCACACTCGTTGCAGGCCACGTTGCTGGCCCGGGAGCCGTGCATGCCGATCATGCCGGTGGTCAGGGGGTGGTCGCCGGGGAAGCCGCCGCCGCCCATGACGGTGATAGCCACGGGGGCGTCCAGCTTTTCGGCCAGCTCTTTGAACTCCTTGTCCGCCCGGCCACGGACCACGCCGCCGCCGCAGATGAGCAGGGGGCGCTGGGCCTGGGCGATCATCTCGGCCAGCTTGTCCACGTCCTCCTGGTCGGGCTCCGGGGTCTTCAGGTCGTGGCTGGTGGCCAGGGCCTGGATGCTGGTGCAGGCCCTGTTCTGCTTCCAGGGAATGAACTCATAGTCGATCTCCACCGAGGGGGCGGTGACGTTCTTCAAAAAGTCGATAAGCACCGGGCCGGGCCGTCCCGTGGCGGCCACGGCAAAGGCCTGGCGCATCACGTCGGGGATGGTCTGGGGGTCCCGCACCAGATAGGTGGCCTTGGTGATGGGCATGGCGATGCCGGTGATGTCCACCTCCTGGAAGGAGTCCTTGCCCAGCAGAGGTTCGCTCACGTTGCAGGTGATGAACACCACGGGGGAGGAGTCCATATAGGCGGTGGCGATGCCGGTGGTCAGGTTGGTGGCGCCGGGGCCGCTGGTGGCAAAGCAGACGCCCACCTTGCCGGTGGAGCGGGCATAGCCGTCGGCGGCGTGGGAGGCCCCCTGCTCGTGGGCCGTTAAAACATGATGTATTTTATTCTTGTAGTTATACAGTTCATCATAGACATTCAGGATGGTCCCGCCGGGATATCCAAAGACGGTGTCCACCTCCTGCTCCAGCAGGCACTCCATGATAGCCTGTGTGGCTCTGATCTTCATGGAAATCTCAACTCCAAATATATTTTCGATATCAGCACTTGTCATTCCGAGGAGCGAAGCGACGTGGGAATCCGTAACTCTCGTCCCCTTGGCTCCCCTGGAAGGGGAGCTGTCAGCGAAGCTGACTGAGAGGTCAGGCCCCCTTGTCAAAGGGGGCTGGCATCGCCGCAGGCGATGACTGAGGGATTCCGGTTTTAGGACAGCTTTCCGGTGTCGGAATCCTTCCGTCACGGGCTGCGCCCGTGCCACCTCCCTTTCACAAGGGAGGCTGATGATGCGGGGAACGGATCATCGTGTCAGGGCTTCGCCCTTCCTCGCAATGACAACGTATTTAGATTTTGCCTCCGCCCTTTTGAACGGCGATCATGCCCGTTCTGGCTACCTCCAGGATGGAGAAGGGGCGCATCATGGACTGGAAGGTGTCCAGCCTCTCGGGGGTGTCAGACAACTCCATGGTCAAAGAGGTGGGGGAGATGTCGTCCACCTTGGCCCCCATGATCTCGCAGATGGTCATGATGTCTTTGCGGGTCTTGTTGTTGGCGTTCACCTTCAGGATCATCAGCTCCCGGCCAATGTAGGAGGTGTCCTCCAGGGTGCGGACCTTGATGACCTCGATCAGCTTGTTCAGCTGCTTTTCCACCTGCTCCACCACGTTGTTGCCGCTGTCCACGATGATGGTGATGCGGGAGACAGTGGGGTCGTCGGTGACACCCACGGCCAGAGACTCGATGTTGAACGCCCGGCGGGAGAACAGGCCGGTGATCCGGTTCAGAACGCCAGCCTGGTTTTCCACCAGCACGGAAATGGTCTGTTTCATGCCCCTGCCTCCTTAATCGTTGGTCCCCACGTCGGGATGGACCTTGCAGATGAGTACGCAGCTGCCTCGGGAGGACAGGAACTGCTCCAGCACCCCGTCCAGCTTGTCCTCGTCGTCGGCGCACATGCTGGGAATGCCATAGGCCCCGGCAAGTGCGGCAAAGTCGGGGGAGCCGTCCAGGGCCACGCCGAAGGCCCCGTGGTAGGGGGCGGTGTTCTGGATCTGGTTCACCAGGCCCAGCACCTGGTTCTGGAACAGGACGATCTTCACGTCCATATGTCCGCACACAATGGCAGACAGCTCGTTCATAGCCATCTGGAAGGAGCCGTCGCCGCAGACGACCACCGTCTGGCGGTCAGGGGCGGCCACCTTGGCCCCAACGCCGGCGGGGAGGGCATAACCCATGGTGCCCAGGCCGCCGCTGGTGAGCAGCCGCCCATGCTTCTGGGGCAGGTATTTACAGGTGAATATCTGGTTCTGGCCCACGTCCACGCAGATGATGGCATCGTCGTCCAGCTTCTGCCCCAGCTTGCGCAGGACGGTGCCGGGGAAGACATAGCCCTCCCGCCGGGGGAATGTCCGGTTCAGCTCCGCCGTGCGGTAGTCCCGCAGCTTGGCCAGCCACTGCGCCGAATCAGGTGGCGTGATGTCCCGGTCCAGCAGCTGCTGCAAAATCACCTTCACATCGCCCACCAGGGGGATGGCGGCCTGCATATTCTTGCCGATCTCCGCCGGGTCCACGTCGATGTGGATGGTGGCCATGCGGCGCTGGATCTCCGCCGGGTCGATCACCGCCCGGTCGGCGGCCCGGGTACCCACCATGATAAGCAGGTCGGCCCTGGCCAGAGCCTTGTTGGCGCAGTGGTTGCCATGGGCCCCGATCATGCCCATGTTCAGGGGGTGGTCCGTGGCCATAACGGACAGGCCCATCATGGTCTTGACCACGGGGATCTGATTGCGCTGGGCCAGCTCCAGCAGCTCCTTCTGGGCGTGGGCCAGCCACACGCCGCCGCCGGCGCAGATGAGGGGCTGCTTGGCCTTGGAGATGGCCTCGGCCACCCGCTTGATCTGCAGGTCGTTGCCCTTTACGCTGGGCTTATAGCCCCGGATGTTCACTTCCTCCGGGTATTGGAACTTCTTCAGCTCCTGGTTCTGAATGTCGATGGGGATATCGATGAGCACCGGTCCGGGCCGCCCGGTGGAGGCGATGTGAAAGGCCTCCTTCACGATACGGGGGATGTCATTGGCGTTTTTCACCAGGTAGCTGTGCTTGGAGAAGGGGGCCACCGCACCGGTGATGTCCACCTCCTGGAAGATATCCCGGCCCAGCAGATTGCTGGGCACCTGTCCGGTGATGGCCACCATGGGAATGGAGTCCATATAGGCGGTGGCGATGCCGGTGATGAGGTTGGTCGCCCCCGGGCCGGAGGTGACCATACACACGCCCACCTTGCCGGAGATGCGGGCATAGCCCGAGGCCATGTGCCCGGCGTTCTGCTCGGTGCGCACCAGGGTATAGCCGATCTCCGGGTGCTCCTTCAACACGTCTACAACGGGGCAGATGGTGGCTCCGGCATAGCCGAAGATGTGGTCCACCTGCTCCCGCAAAAGGCTTTCGATCAGTGCCTGTGCTCCATTCATGGGAACGTCACCTCCGTAAAATCTCTGTCCGCTTTGTCATGGGACGGTCCCTGGGCAAAAAAACAAAAACGGCCCCGTCCTATCCCAAATCTCGATAGGACGAAGCCTTCGCTCCGTGGTACCACCTAAATTCATGGGGCCGTTGGGCCTCATGCGCTCGTTGCCCCAATAACGGAGGGAATCCGTTCCCGCCTACTGCGGCGCTTTGCCGGTTCAGCGGGAATGCTCACGGGTGAGGTTCGGGGTCCGCCCTTCCGGGGAGCTTTCACCAGCCGCTCCCTCTCTGCGCTTCCAGACGGTCCTACTATCCCGCTCATTGCATTTCACTTTTTTGCATTGATCTGCATGGAATGATTGTTCATTATCATATCCCAATCATCTGTTATTGTCAATCCCTTTTTGCCCCGTATCCCCTGGCTAATTTACACAAAGCAGGGCCCCGTCCCGGGGCCGCGCCCGCCCCGGCGGGACAGGCGCGGCTCTGGATAGACTGAAAAAAATCTCATTCCAGCGGGGACTTACTGCTTCAGGCTCTCGGCCCACGCGGCATAGCGGGCCACCCGCTCGTCGCACTGCGCCTGATCGTCGCCCCGGGTGAGAACATAGACCTTCACCTTGGGCTCGGTTCCGGAGGGGCGCACCAGGACAGAGGTGCCGTCGGCCAGCTCGAACCGCAGCACGTTGGAGCCGGACAGCTCCATGGTCGTCTTTTCGCCCGTCTTGACGTCCACCACGCTGCCGTCCTGATAGTCCTTGCGGCAGACCACCTGGGTGCCGCCGATGTCCGCCGGGGGCTGCTGGCGCAGAGCGTCCATCAGGGCGGCCATCTTCTTCAGACCGTCCAGGCCGGGCATGACCAGGTTCAGGGTCTTCTCGCCATAGTGGCCATACTTGGCAAACAGGGCCTGGAGGGCGTCGTACAGGGTCATGCCCTGACCGGCGTACCAGGCGGCCATCTCGGTGAGCATCAACGAGGCGGTGACGGCGTCCTTGTCCCGGACATAGTCGCCCAGCATATAGCCATAGGACTCCTCATAGGAGAAGATGACCTTGCCCTGACCGGACTCCTCCAGCTGGTCCTTCTTCTGGGCCAGGAACTTAAACCCGGTGAAGGTGTCGTAGCAGGCAAGGCCGTTCACCTCGGCCACCTTCCGGGCCATCTCCGTGGTGACGATGGTCTTCAGGGCCACGGGCTTCTCGGGCAGCTTGCCGGAGCGCTTCATGGCGCCGATGAGATAGTCCAGCAGCAGCACGCCGGTCTGGTTGCCGGAGATGACCTTGAACTCGCCATTTCCGGTGTTGACCATGATGCCCACCCGGTCAGCGTCGGGATCGGAGCCCAGGATGAAATCGGCCCCTTCGCGCTTGGCGATGTCCACCGCCAGATAGAAGCCCTCCGGGTTCTCCGGGTTGGGGGAGACCACGGTGGGGAAGTTGCCATCGATGACCATCTGCTCGGGCACGCAGATGACGTGCTTCATCCCCAGGCGGCGCAGGGCCTCGGGGATCAGCTTGTAGCCCGTGCCGTGGAAGGGGGTATACACCATCTTGAAGGTGTCGGCCACCTTCTCCACGGCGGCGCGGTCATTCACCTGGGCCATCACGTGAGACAGGAAGGCCTCGTCCGTCTCCTGGCCCATGATGGTGATCTTACCCTGGGCCACCGCCTGGTCATAGGGCATGGTCTTCACGCCGGTGAACACGTCCAGCTCCTTCATCTTCTTGGCCACCTGGTCGGCGTGCTTGGGGGGCAGCTGGGCACCGTCCTCCCAATAGACCTTATAGCCGTTATACTCCTTGGGGTTGTGGCTGGCGGTGATGTTGATGCCGGCGATGCAGCCATACTCCCGCACGGCGAAGGACAGCTCGGGTGTGGGGCGCAGAGCCTGGAACAGGCGGACGGGGATGCCGTTGGCGGCCATGACCTGGGCGGCCTCCCGGGCGAAGGTCTGGGAGTTGTTCCGGCAGTCAAAGCAGATGGCCACGCCCCGGGCGGCGGCCTTCTCTCCCTCCTCCAAAATCACCTGGGCAAAGGCCTGGGTGGCGTAGCGGATGACGTGGACGTTCATCCGATAAAGGCCCACGCCCATAATGCCCCGCAGGCCGGCGGTGCCGAAGGACAGCTGGTCGAAGAAGCGGGACTCCTTCTCCTTCTCGTCGGTGCGGATGGACTCCAGCTCCGCCTTCTCCTGGGCGGACAGGGCCGGGCTGTTCAGCCAGGCTTCATAGGTATCTTGATAGGACATGGGAACATCCTCCTTTGATTTCCTTTTGTGTGGGCTGTGCTTGCTTGCAGTATACCATAAGCAGCAGAAAATTTCCAGCCGCTTTTCCCCGCCGTCCTTCATTCCGGGCAAAAATTTCCCCGGGCCGCGCTCGCAGTCCGGGGAAATTTTCATTCAGTTCGCCACCGGTTCAAAATCGCTGGCGGGGTGCTTGCAGATGGGGCAGATGAAGTCGGCGGGCAGGGTCTCCCCCTCGTAGATATAGCCGCACACGGTACACACCCAGCGCTTCTTCCCCGGCTGGGCCGGGGCGGCGGCGGGCTTGGGCTTGATGTTGGCCTGGTAATAGGCATAGGTGGCGCTGGGCTCCCGGCTGAGCACATCGCCGTCGGTCACGTCGGCCACAAACAGGGTGTGGGTGCCCAGGTCCACGGTGGATGCGACTTTACAAGACAGCCAGGCGCTCGTCCCCTCCGTCACGGCCAGCAGGCCGTTATCCGTGCGCAGGGTGTGGGCAAAACCCTGGAACTTGTCCACGTCCCGGCCCGACTGAAAGCCGAAGCGCTGGAACAGGGAGAAGTCAGCCTTCTCCGTGAGGACGGACAGGTTGAACGCCCCCGTCTCCAGAATCATATCGTGGGTGAAGTTGCTCTTGTTCACGGCGATGAGCACCCGGTTGGGCTGGCTGGTCACTTGGATGCCGGTGTTGATGATGCAGCCGTTATCCTGCTCCCCCCGGCGGGCGGTGAGCACAAACAGGCCATAGCTCAGGGCATACATGGCTTTCGGGTCTTTCATGGGACAATCCTCCTTCATATTCGTGGGTTTTTCTTCCTAGTTTCAGCATAGCACACTCTGGTCTCTATTTCAAGATAAAAATAATAATTATTACTTTTTATTTTTGATAAGGATAATACGGATTTCCACGTCGGGCTTCGCCCTCCTCGCAATGACAGGGCAGGGATAACTTCGATGTGTTGTCATTGCGAGGAGCGCAGCGACGTGGCAATCCGTCCCTTTTTTCCGCAAAAACGCCCCCGGACCTTAGACGGGTCCGGGGGCGGGTGGATCGAATTGATTCTGGTTTATTCGTCGGCCATGGCCTTGGCGGCGGCGATGGCCTTCTCCTGGGCGGCGGGGGGGCAGTCCTCATAGCGGACGAAGTGGAAGGTGTAGGAGCCACGGGACTGGGTCATGGCCCGCAGGTCGATGGCGTAGGAGGTCATCTCCGCCATGGGCACCTCGGCCTCGATCTCCTGCTCGCCGTCGCCGGTGGGGTTCATGCCCATCACGCGGCCGCGGCGCTTGTTCAGGTCGCCGATGACGTCGCCCATGTAGCTGTCGGGCACGACCACCTTCAGCTCGCCCACAGGCTCCAGCAGGACGGGGTTGGCCTCGGGCATGGCGGCCTTATAGGCCAGCTGGGCGGCGGTCTTAAAGGCGATCTCGGAGGAGTCTACGGGGTGGTAGCTTCCGTCGTAGAGCACGGCCTTCAGATTCACCACGGGATAGCCCGCCAGAGGACCGTGGACGCAGGCCTCCTTCAGGCCCTTCTCCACCGCGGGGAAGAAGTTCTTGGGCACGGAGCCGCCGAAGACCTCCTCGGCGAAGACCATCTGCTCCTCCTCGGGGTTGGGCTCGAAGCGGATCCACACATCGCCGAACTGGCCGGAACCGCCGGTCTGCTTCTTGTGGCGGCCCTGCTTCTGCACGGTCTTGCGGATCTTCTCGCGATAGGGCACACGGGGGGCCTTCAGCTCGGCCTCCACGTTGAAGCGGCTCTTCAGCTTGGCCACCAGCACGTCCACCTGGATGTCGCCGGCGGCATAGAGGACCATCTGGTGGGTCTCGGCGTTGTTCACCACGGAGAAGGAGGGGTCCTCCTCGTTCAGGCGATACAGGCCCTGGGCCACCTTGTCGTCCTGGCCCTTGGTCTTGGGGGCGATGGCCACGGAGTAGCAGGGTTCGGCGAAGGGGATCTGCTTCAGGGCCACGATCTTACGGGGGTCGCACAGGGTGTCGCCGGTGCGGACCTTCTCCATCTTGCCGATGGCGCCGATGTCGCCCACGCCCAGCTCGTCGGTCTCGGTAGCCTTTTTGCCCCGCATGATGTAGATGCGGCCCAGCTTCTCGGTCTCGCCGGTGGTGGCGTTGACCAGGCTCATGTTGGGCTTGATGACGCCGGAGAGGACCTTCACATAGGAATACTTGCCATACTGGTCGGCCACGGTCTTAAAGACGAAGGCGGTGGGCACGCCGCCGGGGGAGACCACGAACTCCTCGGTCTCGCCGTCCTGACGGGTGGCCTTGTGATAGTTGCCCTCCATGGGGGTGGGCAGCAGCTCGGAGATGTAGTCCAGCAGCATCAGGGAGCCCATGGTGTTCACGGCGGAGCCGCACAGCACGGGGAACAGGCTCAGCTCCCGCACGCCCTGGCGCAGGCCCTGGATCATCTCGGCATAGGTGAAGTCCTCGCCGGAGAAGAACTTGTCCATAAAAGCCTCGCTGGTCTCGGCCACAGACTCCTTCAGGGCGTCGTTGAACTGGGTGACCACGTCCTCCTTGCCCTCGGGGATCTCGATCTCCTCCCGCTTGCCGTCGCGCATCTCATAGGCGCGCTTGTTCATCACGTCGATGATGCCGATGATCTTCTTGTCCTCGTCCCAGATGGGCACCACCACGGGGGCGATCTTGTTGCCATACTTGGCGCGCAGGGCGTCGAAGGTGGCGTTATAGTCGGCGTTGTCCTCGTCGGTCTTAGAGATATAGATAAAGCGGGGCATGTTCCGCTCTTCGCAGTATTTCCACGCCTTCTCCAGGCCCACGGAGATGCCGTCCTTGGCGGAGCAGACGATGATGGCGGCGTCGGCGGCCCGCAGGGCCTCCATCACCTCACCGGAGAAGTCGAAGGAGCCCGGGGTATCCAGCACGTTGATCTTACAGCCCTTGAACTCCAGGGGAGCCACCGCCAGAGAGATGGAGATCTGACGCTTGATCTCCTCGGGGTCATAGTCACAAACCGTATTTCCGTCGGCAGCCTTGCCCATGCGGTCGATAGCGCCGGTCATATAAAGCAGACTCTCTGCCAGAGCGGTCTTGCCGCTTCCGCCGTGGCCCAGCAGACAGACATTGCGAATGTTTTGAACAGAATACCTCATAACTTGTTTCCACTCCTTATTTTGGGTTCCAGGGCCGCCCGCCCGGACCATCCAGGCCAGCTGAATTTGGCAGATTATCCAGGGGCGTCACGGCCTGTTAGTAATTATATATCAAAACTGCGTTTCTGACAACCGTTTCTTTGTGGAATAATTGCACACTCTGCCGTGTGTCCCAGCCGTTTTGCACATTTTGACCAAGATTTGCGGCTTTTTTCTGCGTTCGTTCCATTTTCCGCCACCGAAATGGCAAAAAATATTTTTCAGTTTTATTGCGTATTTTATAAAATGCAGATAAAAAGAAAAAAGACCCGTGTTTTTTCAAGTCCCGGCTGTCATTTTGGGCAGGCGCTGAGAGCTTGTTAAAAACACAGGTCTTTCGTCATATCGACGGGATGATTCAGTTAGGAGTTAGGAGGGATGAGTGATGCGTTCGCGCAAAAACTCCTATCTCATCACTTCTAACTCATCACTCTTCATTGGGATTGGGCACCGTCAGAACCAGCGTCTCCTCCCCCGCTGTCTCCGCCTCGGGACAGTCTATCCCCTGCTCCCGGGCCAGGGCCAGAATTTGCCGGGCCTGGTCGGCAGTCACGGTGCAGCTGCGGGTGCCGTCGCCGTTGTCGGTCCACTGGGTCTGGTCATCCAGGACCTCCTCCGCACCCTGAGGCAGCTGGGGCAGGGTCAGGCCGCTGGGCTGCGGGGCCATGAAGATGGCCTGATCGCCCACCACAGATTCGGTACTGCCGCTGCCATCCCCCGTGTCCCCGGCGGCGTTCTGCCCATCGTTCAAGCTGGGGGGCATGGTCACCGGCTGGTCCTGGACAGCCGTCTGGCTGTGGACTGGGGCCTGGGCGGTGCGCTTCTGGGTAGACGCATAATCTTCTTCCTCCGTCCCGGCACCGGCACCTTGCTTGGCCCGGCTGTCATAGACGGGCTGCTGCCCCTCCTCCGGGGCGGGCAGGGCGGCTGCTGCGCCGGATGTCTCCTCGTCCTCTCCGGGAGCGGGGGCCGCATAGGCGGCCACGCTGTCGGAGGCACCGGCGCTCTCCCCGCTCTGGGCGGCGGGGGATATCTGATCTATCAGTCCCGCCTGATACACCCCAAAGCCCAGCACACAGCAGGCGACTAGGGCCGCCGCCGTCCGGGCCCACCGGGGCATGGGGCGGCGGAGGGGGACCACCTTGGGCATCTCTGTCGGCTCTGTCTCCTCTTTTCGCTCCTCCGGCTCCTCCGCCGGGGCGGGTTCCGGTTCTAAAGCCCGGATGCGGTCCATCACCCCCTGGGCAAAGCCCTCCGGGGCGGGCAGCTCCTCCAGACAGGCGAACTGGCCGCACAACTGTTCCAGGTCCTCCGCCAGGTCCCGGCAGCGGGGGCAGCGGGCCAGGTGGTCCTCCAGTTCCCGCTCCTCCTGGGGGGGCAGCGGCTGGTCCAGCCGCTGGGACAGTAGTTCTTCAAATCGCTCACAGCGCTCCACGCCGCGCGCCTCCCTTCTCTTCTCGTTCGCTGGGATTAGACGCAGGCGTGCCAAAAAAGTTCCCGTCCTGCAGCAAAATTTTTCTCAGCGCCAGCCTGGCCCGGGCGATGCGGGACTTCACTGTCCCCAGGTCCAGGTCCAGCCGCGCCCCGATCTCCTGATAGCTCAGGCCGGACAGCTCCCGCAGCACCAGCACCTGCCGCTGGGCCTCGGGCAGGGCCTGCAAGCCCCGCTCCACCGCCCGGCGCAGCTCCGTCCGCTCCAGCGCCCCGTGGGGGTCCTGGCCGGGGTCGGCGGGTTCCGGGAAGGGGCTGTCGCTCTCATCCAAAGAGACGGCGGAGACGGTCTCCCGCCGCCGCTGCTGCCGCCGGATATAGTCGATGCACAAGTTTGTGGTCAGGCGATAGACCCAGGTGGCAAAGCTGCTCTCCCCCTGAAACTTGGGCAGGGCCTGCCAGGCCTTTAGAAAGGCCTCCTGGGCCAGGTCGGCGCTCTCCTCCCGGTCCCCGGTGATGCGAAAGGCCAGGGAATACACCCGGTTCTGATTCTCCTCCACCAGCCGGGCAAACGCCTGGTGGTCCCCCGCTTTTGCCCGCCGGACCAGCTCCTTGTCGTTCTCCTCTGCCACCATGTCACCTTCTTTCAGTTAGGAGTTAGGAGAGATGAGTGATGAGTTAATACAAAACTCCTAACTCCTCCCTCATCACTCATCACTTCCGCACAAGTCCCGCTTGATCCCCTTGGTCACCCGGTACACGTCCTCCAGGGTGGTGATCTTTACGATCTGCTCCTTGTAGAAGCCCGCATGGGGCACACCCTTTAGATACCAGGCGTAGTGCCGCCGGGCCTCCAGGCAGGCGATCTTCTCCCCCTTGATGGCGGCGGACTGCTCAAACTGCCGCACCGCCGTGTCACACCGCTCCGCCAGGGTGGGCATGGGCGGGATGGGTCGCCCCTCCAGGGCCGCCTTGCACTGGGCAAACAGCCAGGGGTTGCCGAACACCCCTCTGCCGATCATGGCCATGTCCGCCCCGGTGTACCGCAGGATGCGGGGGGCGTCCTCCGGCTTGAACACGTCGCCGTTGGCCATGACGGGGATATGCACCGCCTCTTTCACCGCCCGGATATAGTCCCAGTTGGCCGTTCCGGCGTACATCTGGTTCCGGGTGCGGCCATGGACGGCCACGGCGGCCACCCCGGCCTGCTCCATGGCCTTTGCAAACTCCACGCAGTTGATGGAGCCCTTGTCCCAGCCCAGGCGGAACTTCACCGTCACCGGGCGGTGTGCCCCCCGGATCACCGCCTCGGCCACCCGCACCGCCTTGTCCGGGTCCCGCATCAGGCCGGAGCCGTCCCCGGAATTCGCCACCTTGGGCACAGGGCAGCCCATGTTGATATCGATGATGTCCGCCCCAGAGACCTCAGCGGCGATGGCCGCCCCCTCCTCCATGCACACGGGGTCGCTGCCGAAGATCTGGGCGGCGGCGGGGTGTTCCCCCTCCCCCAGCTTCAGCAGGGGCACAGACTTCTTGTCCTGAAAGCACAGGGCCTTGGCGCTGACCATCTCCGTGCAGGTCAGCCCCGCCCCCTGCTCCCGGCAGATGGCCCGGAAGGACGCGTCCGTCACCCCCGCCATGGGGGCCAGGGCCAGGGGCGTTTCGATCATGATTCCACCGATGTTGACCATATGTGAACCTCGTTTTTCTCGTTTCGTAGTCTGGCTATTGTAACATATCTGCCCTCCCATTGGCAAGGTCAGGGAGTTTTCTTCTTCCCCCTGACGGGGGAAGAAGTGGTTCCTGTCTGCCCGGCAATTGACAAGGCCCTCCCATTTTAAATTTCTCCCCCCGCAGGGGGGAGAAGTGATTCTATCTACCGGCAATCTACCGGCAATTGACAAGGCCGCGCCCTCCCATTAAAATAGGGAGAAACCAAATAGAAACGGGAGCGAGACAACATGAACTTTTCTTCTCTGCGGTATGCCCTGCGGGGCCTGTCCGCTTATCGCACGCTGCTGGACGATGAGAACGAATCTATCCTGGACTATGCCACCACCGTGCTCTATACCCTGGCCAACGGCCAGAAGGAGCAGGACGAGGAGGAGCGGGCCGAGTGGGGCGAAAACGCCCTGTCCGCCTATGCCTGTCTGTTCCAGGCCCTGTGCGACGGGGGCTTCTCCGGCATCGGGGACTGGCTGTGGGACAAGCTGCGCTACACCGAGACCCCCTTTGCCCTCTCCGCCCAGTCTGACGGCGCCTCCCCCGCCCTGGAGCAGGCCGCCCGCCGGGACGTGGACGCCCTGCTGGCCCTGGCCGGTCTGGACTGCGGCGCCATCCTGACGGCCATCGCCGCCCTGCTGCCCCCGGAGCAGACCTCTATGGTAGAGGCCATGCCCCGCTGGGTCTCCTCCGCCCCCTTCGACTTTGACCGCCTGGTCCAGTTCTATCGGGACCACGGGGCGGGGCTGTATGCCCGCTATCGGGCCTTCCTGTGGGAGGACGGCCAGCTGATCCCCGTGGCCGACCCGGACTGCCCCAAACCGGAGGACCTGCTGGGCTATGAGCAGCAGCGCAGCCAGGTGGAGACCAACACCCGCCAGATGATGGCCGGGCACTATGCCAACAACGTCCTCCTCTTCGGCGACGGCGGCACGGGCAAGTCGGCCACGGTGAAGTCTATGCTCTATCTCCCCGGCATGGAGGACCTGCGCCTCATCGAGATCCAGAAGGAGAATCTCACCGGCCTGCCCCAGCTGATGCGCTCCCTGCGGGACAAGCGTCAGAAATTTATCCTGTTCATCGACGATTTGGCCTTTGACCAGGACGACAAGACCTATTCCTCCATGAAGACCATTCTGGAGGGCAGTCTGGAGAAGCGGCCTGCCAACGTGGTCATCTATGCCACCTCCAACCGCCGCCACCTGGTCCGGCAGAACTTCAGCGACCGGGGCAATGACGAGGTGGACGCCTCTGAGACCATCGCCGAGAAGACCGCCCTGGCCGAGCGCTTCGGCCTGCGCATCCCCTATCTGTCCATGAGCAAGGCCGACTTTTTGGCCCTGGTGGACTATCTGGCCGGACAGGCCGGGCTGACTCTCCCCGCCCAGGAGCTCCACGCCCGGGCCATGACCTGGGAGATCCGCCACTCCGGCCGCACCCCCCGGGTGGCCCGGCAGTTTATCGCAAGCCTGCTTGGGTGAGAGATAAGTTAGGAGTTAGGAGTGATGAGTAAACTCCTATCTCATCCCTCCTAACTCATCACTAAAAACCGCAGCGCCCTTTCGGAAGTCTCTTCCGTCTGGGCGCTGCGTTTTTATTTAACTCTTCTTGATCTTCGCCGTGTGCTTCAGCTTGTTTTCCTCCCGGGGGCGCACGTTGTGGCGGGCGATGAGGGCGGCGATCTCCCCCCGGGTCTGCTCTACCTCGGCCCGGAAGGCCCGGGCGGACAGGCGCAGGGCCCCGTGGCCCAGGATGATCCACTGCTCCATGCCGTCGGAGGTGGCCACCCGCACCCGGTGGTCCTTCCCCAGGTCATAGGTGGTCTTTTCAATGTAGGCGTCGGCGGTCTCCGCCTCTTTCGTATACACCACATAGATGCCGCCCCGCCGCTCCACCGAGCCCACGCCGCCCTTCACCTTATAGGCGTCGAAGACCAGAATGACCTGGCACTTGCGGAAGGCCCGGTATTCGATCAAAAGCTCGGTGAGGACTTCACGGGCGGCGTTCACGTCCTGCCGGGCCAGGGCGTGGAGGTCGTCCCAGGCGAAGATGATGTTATACCCGTCCACCAGCAGATATTCCGGCTTGGCCCGCTGGTCCCGGATGTCATATTTTTCGCTGAGACTGGTGCGGGCAGGCTTTTTCTGTGGCTCGAAGGCGGCGGGGCGCTTCACCGGGCCATAGGTCTGCTCGAACAGAGCCTGAAGCTCCTTGTCCTGCTCCAGGCTGCCGCCCCGGCGGTCTAAACTCCCCCCGGCGGGAGTTGCGGCAGGCTCCGGCTCCTCCGGGGCGTTCAGGGCCAGGCCGCTGTCCACGTGGGCCATGGCCGCCACCTGGTCCCAGGGGACGTAATAGCCCCCGCCGTGGGCGCAGAACACCGAGCCGGTGGGGTTCAGCTCGTCCCGCTCCGGGTCATAGCCGATCTCCTTCACGATCTCCTCGGCGTTGTGGCAGGGCTCATAGCCCCGCAGGGCGCAGGACAGCCGCCCGCAGCCCCGGGTGTAGGCGGTGACCGTCTGCCAATAGTCCCGCATCCCCGCCACCGGGGCAAAGCCGGTGAGCAGGGTCATGTCCCCCTGGCTCTGGGGCGGCTCCACCGTGCCCCCCATGGTCTGGATGTCCGTCATGGCCCGGCCCACGCACTCGGCGGGCACCTCCAGGGTAAAGTCGTAAAAGGGCTCCAGCAGAATGCTCTGGGCCTGCATCAGGCCCTGGCGCACCGCCCGATAGGTGGCCTGGCGGAAGTCGCCCCCCTCGGTGTGCTTCTCGTGGGCTCTGCCGGTCAGCAGGGTGATCTTCACGTCGGTGAGGGGGGAGCCGGTGAGCACCCCCGGGTGGTCCCGCTCCAGCAGATGGGTGAAAACCAGCCGCTGCCAGTTCAGGTCCAGCTGGTCGGTGGAGCAGGCGGTGGCCAGCTGCACCCCGCTGCCCCGGGGACCCGGCTCCAGCAGGAGATGGACCTCGGCATAGTGGCGCAGAGGTTCGAAGTGACCGACGCCCTCCACCGTGCTGGCGATGGTCTCCCGATACAGCACCCGGCCCGGGCCGAAGTCCACTTCTAAGTCAAACCGCTGGGCGATGACCCGCTTTAAAATTTCCAGCTGCACCTGGCCCATCAGCCGCACCTGGATCTGCTTCCACCGGCTGTCCCACACAAAGCGGAGCATGGGGTCCTCCTCCTCCAGCTGCCGCAGCTTTGGCAGCACGGCGTGAGGGTCGGCCCCCGGGGGCAGGACCAGTTCATAGGTCAGGGCGGGCTCTAAGGCCGGGCGCTCCCCCTCCCCCTGGGCCCCCAGGCCCTGGCCGGGGCGGGTGTGGGTCAGACCGATGACGGCCACCACGCTGCCCGCCTCCGCCCGGTCCAGGCTGCGGAACTTGGCCCCGGAGTAGAGGCGCAGCTGGTCGGCCTTCTCCTCCCAGCGGTCCCCCCCCTCCCCGCCGGACAAGGGGGTCTTGGCTTTTAAGCTGCCCCCGGTGATCTTCATCCAGGTCAGGCGACTGCCCTGGTCGTCCCGGGTGATCTTGAACACCCGGGCAGCAAATTCTTGGGGATAGTCCGGCACGGGGAGATAGCGGTCCAGGCCGGACAGAAACTCCTCCACCCCCTCCAGCTTCAGGGCGGAGCCGAACCAGCAGGGGAACAGCTTCCGCTGGGCGACCAGCCGGGAGACCGTCCCGTCGGGGATGGCTCCCCCGGCCAGGAAGTCCTCCAGCGCCCCCTCGTCGCACAGGGCGATCTCCTCATCCCGGGCGCTCTGGTCGGCGGTAAAGTCGATGCACCGGCTGTCCAGGCTCTCCCGCAGGTTTGCCAGCACGGCGGCTCTGTCCGCCCCCGCCAGGTCCATCTTGTTCACAAACAGGAACACGGGCAGGTGATAGCGCTCCATCAGCCGCCACAGGGTGCGGGTGTGGCCCTGGACCCCGTCGGTGCCGCTGATGACCAGCACGGCGCATTCCAGCACCTGAAGGGTGCGCTCCATCTCGGCGGAGAAGTCCGCGTGGCCTGGGGTGTCCATCAGGATCAGTTCTTTCTCCTCCCCCAGGGGCAGCAGGGCCTGCTTGGAGAAGATGGTGATGCCCCGCTCCCGCTCCAGCTGGTCGGTGTCCAGATAGGCGTCCCCGTGGTCCACCCGGCCCAGGCGGCGCAGCTGTCCCCCGGTGTAGAGCAGGGCCTCGTTCAGGGTGGTCTTGCCCGCGTCCACGTGGGCCATCACGCCCACGCATATGTGTTTCGTTGCCATAACCATCTCTCGCTTCCGCAGATCATATCTTGTTTATTATGCCAGCTTCCGGGCGGCAGTTCAATCCCTTTTTCCCCGCCGGGGCACAAGTTCGACGGGCTTTGTCTGGACATTTCGTGCCAACTGGGGTATAATTTACATCTAAAAATTTTTTGTGGGAGGGCCCCATGTATCAATTCCTGTGGATCTTCTTTGTCTATGCCTTTCTGGGCTGGTGTACCGAGGTAAGCTATGCCGCCCTGCGCACGGGCAAATTTGTCAACCGGGGCTTTCTCAACGGCCCCGTCTGCCCCATCTACGGCTGCGGCGTGGTGGTGGTGCTGGTCGGACTGACCCCCTTAAAGGGCAACTTCGTGCTGCTGTTTCTGGGTTCGGTAGTCCTCACCTCTGTGCTGGAGCTGGCCACCGGCTTTGTGCTGGAAAAGCTGTTCCGCCAGCGGTGGTGGGACTACTCTGACAAGCCCTTCAACCTGGAGGGCTATATCTGCCTGGAGTTCTCCATCATGTGGGGCTTTGCCTGTCTGTTCGTGGTGGACATTCTCCACCCGTCCATCGAGTTCTTCATCCGTCTCATCCCCCACACCCTGGGCTGGGTGCTGCTGGGCCTGTTCTCCGCCGCCATGGCGGTGGATCTGGCCGCCACGGTGCGCACCATTGCCAAGCTCAACCGCCAGCTGGACCAGATCGACCAGCTGGCCCGCCGGCTGAAGACCGCCTCCAACGAGTTCGGCGAGAACCTGGCGGACCGGGTGCTGGAGGCCGCCGAGCGCAGCGCCGACTGGAAGGAGGACTGGGAGGCCGCCGCCGAGGAGTGGTCCCAGCGCCGGGCGGAGTTTCAGGTGCAGCTGGCCCAGCGGAAGGAGCGCCTGGAGGGCGAGCTGGCCCAAAAGCGGGAGCAGATGGAGGACGAACTGCGCCAGCACGCCCAGGAGCAGGCCGTGCGCCTTCAGGAGGGCCACGACAAGGCCCGGGCCGAGCTGGACGCCTGGCGGGAGAAGCTCCAGACCCAGCTGGACAGCCGGGTGTTCGGCCAGCGCCGCCTGATGGCCGCCTTCCCCAAGATGCGCTCCACCCGCCACCGCCAGGCCATGGAGCAGCTGCGCCGCCGCATGGAGCGCCGCGCCCCCTCCAAAAGAAAATGAATTGCAATTTTCATTATGCCGTGATACCATGTCGGTAATGACTGGTAGAAGGAGAAGTGCCCTATGGAGGAATTACACGAATTAAAAAGCCGCATGGAGCAGGAGCGCCCCGCCCGGTGGGAGGAGCTGCCCGACCTGGCCCTGTACATGGACCAGATCGTCTCCTATATGCCCCGGCAGCTCATCCACTTTGACCAGGGGGAGACCCTCACCTCCGCCATGGTGAACAACTATATCAAAGACGGCCTGGTCCCCCGGGCCGACGGCAAGCGCTATGGCCCGGTCCACCTGGGCTATCTCACCGCCGTGTGCGCCCTGAAAAAGGTGCTGCCCGTGCGGGACATCGGCGTGCTGGTGTCCGCCGGACAGCAGACGGACAAGGACAACGAGACCCTGTATAACTATTTCTGCGCCGCCCTGGACCGGGCCCTGACGGACACGGCCCAGGCCATTGACGACAACGCCCAGCGGGGCGACCTGCCCCGGATGGCCCTGGACCTGGCCCTGCGCAGCTATGCCGCCCAGCTGGCCTGCGCCCGCATTCTGGACATCCTCCAGCCCGAGCAGGAAGAGCCGGGCCACAAGAGCAAAAAATGACCGGGGCCGCCGCCCCGCCGCCTATGGAAAGGAGTGCATCCATAAATGTCCCAAGCTTATGATTTCGCCATCTTCACCGACTCCTCTGCAGACCTGGGGGAGGACCTGGTGCGGGAGATGGATATTCAGGTCCTGCCGCTGAGCTTTACCATTCAGGACAAGACCTATCACAACTATCCCGACAACCGGGAGCTGGACCCCCACGTCTTTTATCAGATGCTGCGGGAGGGCCAGACGGCCACCACCGCCGCCGTGAACGTGGAGCAGTATCTCCAGGCCATGGAGCCCGAGCTTCAGGCCGGGCGGGACGTGCTGGTGCTGGCCTTCTCCTCCGGCCTGTCCGCCACCTATAACTCCTCGTCTGTGGCCGCCGACGAGCTGCGGGAGAAATACCCTGACCGTAAGATCTACACCGTGGACACCCTCTGCGCCTCGTTGGGCCAGGGGCTGCTGGTGTGGATGGCCGCCAAAGAGCGGGCCAAGGGCAAGACCATCGACGAGGTCCGGGACTGGGCCGTGGGCCATAAACTGAGCATCTGCCACCAGTTCACCGTGGACGACCTGCACTTTTTAAAGCGGGGGGGCCGTATCTCCTCCACCACCGCCTTTGTGGGCTCTATGCTCCAGATCAAGCCGGTGCTCCATGTGGATAACGACGGCAAGCTGATGACCGTGGCCAAGGCCCGGGGCCGCCGGGCCGCCCTGAAAGCCCTGGTGGACCGGATGGAACAGACGGCCATCGACCTGAGAGACCAGACCGTGTTCATCAGCCATGGCGACTGTCTGGAGGACGCCCAGCTGGTGGCCCAGCTGGTGAAGGACCGCTTTGGCGTGGAGCGCGTCTATATGAACTATGTGGGCCCCGTCATCGGCGCCCACGCGGGCCCCGGCGTACTGGCCCTGTTCTATGTGGGCGTGGAGCGCTGAGCCGTTTCTTTCCGAACGTAACGACAAATAAGGAGAATCAAGGATTATGGCTGACACCAAATGGCTGGAGATCGCCGTGAATACCACCCCCGACAAGCTGGACGAGGTGTGCGCCAAGCTGGCCGCCGCCGGCATGGACGGCCTGGTCATCGAGGACGAGGGGGAGTTCCTGCAATTTTTAGAGCAGAACCGCCAGTATTGGGACTATGTGGACCAGGAGCTGCTGGACCGGATGCGGGGCATCACCCGGGTGAAGTTCTATGTCACCGACGACGACGAGGGACACAAGCAGCTGGAGCGGTATACCCACGGTCTGGGCTTTGAGCACACCGTCACCCCATTAAGCGACAATGACTGGGCCTATAGCTGGCAGAAGTATTACAAGCCCCTGTCCATCGGCCAGCGGCTGTATGTGGTCCCCGAGTGGGAGCGGGACAAGCCCGTGCCAGAGGGCCGCAGCCCCCTGTATTTAAACCCCGGCCTCACCTTCGGCACCGGCTCCCACGCCTCCACCCAGCTGTGTCTGGAGGGGGTGGAGGCCCACACCGTCCCCGGCAAGTCCGTCCTGGACCTGGGCTGCGGCAGCGGCATCCTGTCCATCGCCGCCCTGTGCCTGGGGGCCAGCCGGGCCGTGGCCGTGGACATCGACCCCAAGGCGGTGGACGTGGCCTATGAAAACGCCGCCCTCAACGGCATCGGCAAGGACCGGTATACCGTGATGGCGGGCAACGTCATCGCCGACAAGGGCCTGGCCGCCCAGCTGGCCCAGGAGCGCTATCACCTGGTGTTGGCCAACATTGTGGCCGACGTCATCATCCCCCTGTCCGCCCAGGTGCCCGCCCTGCTGGAGCAGGACGGCGTGTTCCTGTGCTCCGGCATCATCGACACCCGGGCCGACGAGGTCCAGGCCGCCTTAGAGAAGAACGGCCTGCGCGTCATCCGCCGCCGGGAGAAGACCGGCTGGGTGGCTTTGGAAGCCAAGCTGGCCGACCAATAAACATTTCCGTCAAAAAAGTGGCTCGCGCCACTTTTTTGACTATCTGTCACCCATCACCACCCAACTAGGAGGCGCTTTCATGGACCGGGCAGTTGTCATCCACCCCAACTTTCCCCCAGGGCGGCGGATCGTCGCCGTCAGCGATATCCACGGCAATCTGCCCTTCTTCCGGGCATTGCTTGACAAGATCGCCCTGACGCCGGAGGACATCCTGGTCCTGGTGGGGGATCTGCTGGAGAAGGGGCAGGAGAGCCTGACTCTGCTGCGCTATGTGATGGACCTGTGCCGCACCCACACCGTCTATCCCCTGTGCGGCAACTGCGACGGGCTGGTGTACCGCTTTTTCCGTGGGGACGAGTTGGACGGGCGGTTCTTCTCCTTCTATCTCCCCCAGCACCCGGAATCCACCCTGCGCCAGCTGGCCCGGGAGGGGGGCTTTGACCAGGCGGAGGACCTGCCCCGCCTGCGGGCCGACCTGCGAGCGGCCTACCCGGAGGAGCACCTCTTTTTAAGCCGGATGCCCACTATTTTAGAGACAGAGCACCTGGTCTTTGTCCACGGGGGCGTGCCCTCGTTAGGCCACATGGACCGGCTGGACCGGTGGGGCTGCATGAAAAACGACGATTTTCTGGGCCAGGGCCATTCCTTTGACAAGTGGGTCATCGTGGGCCACTGGCCCGTGACCCTGTACCACCCGGACATCCAGTCCGCCGCCCCCATCCTGCTGCCCGGGCGGCGCATCGCCTCCATCGACGGGGGCTGCGTGCTGAAACTGGACGGCCAGCTCAACGCCCTCATCCTGCCCCAGGAGGACTCCCAGGACTTCACCTGGACGGCCTGGGATGGACTGCCCACCGCCACGGCTTTAGACGGACAGGAACCCTCCGCCGACCCTCTGAACATCCGCTGGGGCCGCAGCGCTGTGGAGGTGCTGGAAAAGGGTGGGGAGCTGTCTCTCTGCCGCCATTTAGAGACGGGGCGGACCCTGTACATCTTAAACCAATATCTGCGCACCGGCCCCAAGGGGGTGTGGTGCGAGGACTCCACCGACTATCGCCTGCCCGTGTCCCCCGGGGACGAATTGACCCTGGTGGCCCGGACGAAAACCGGTTTTTTGTGCAAAAAAGACGGGGTGACGGGGTGGTATTATGGCCGCCTGTCCGGTATAATATAAATTCGTCCAACGGCGGCCTGACCGCCCTTCACCCTCTGCCCGGATGGGCGGAACAAATAAATATAGATAGACTACTTTAGAAAAGTTGAGGTTAATTTTTTATGCTGGAGTTTCATCCCCTGCAACTGGAGGACCTACCCCGTCTGCGCTCCTTTTTCAACTATAGCGGCAGCCGCATCTGCGACACCACGCCGGGAACCGTGTTCATCTGGCGGGACATGTACGAGACGGAGTGGGCCATCTGCGACGACAGCCTTTATTTCAAGGTCCAATACCCCTCCTTGGGGGAGACCTTCACCCTGCCCCTGGGCGGGGGCCGGACAGAGCACTTTCGGGAGATCGCCCAGTACTGCTGTGAAAAGGGCATCCCCCTGTCCTTCTATCCCGTGCCCAAGGACGAGCTGCCCCGGCTCCAGGCGTATTTCCCCAACAGCGCCGCCGTGGCCGAGCGGGACAGCTTTGACTATCTCTATCGGGCGGAGGACCTGATGTACTTCCGGGGCAAAAAGCTCAGCGGCCAGCGCAACCACGTGAACAAGTTTTTAAAGACCTATGGCAACTGGACCTTCCGCGCCATGACCGAGGAAGACATCCCCCAGGTGAAGGCGTTTTTGGATAGTTATGCCGCCCGGTGGGACAAGGCCGCCGCCTCCTTCCACGAGGACATCGCCAAGACCCACGAGGTGCTGGACCACTTCGCCACCTATGACCTGCTGGGGGGCATCCTCCAGGTGGAGGACAACATCGTGGGCTTCTCCCTGGGGGAGATCGTGGGGGACACCCTGTTCACCCACATCGAAAAGGCGGACCGGGACTATGAGGGCTGCTATCAGATGCTGGTGGCCCAGTTTGCCCAGCACTTTGTCCGGGACGGCGTCCACTTCATCAACCGGGAGGACGACACCGGCGACCTTGGCCTGCGCACCAGCAAGCTGTCTTATCACCCGGTGGCCCTGCTGGAGAAATACACCGTGACCATCGAGGAGCCCTGCGGCCAGCGGGGCTGAGTTTTCAACCTAATCACGAACGGAAGTGTTTTCATGTATTACGAGATCGTGCCCATGGACCGCAGCCACATCGAGGAGATCGCGGCCCTGGAAAAGGAGTGCTTCTCCACCCCCTGGACGGAGCAGATGCTCACCGACGCCCTGTTCGACAGCCAGGCCAGCTTTATCGTGGCCGAGGCGGAGGACGGCCACATCCTGGGCTATGCCGGTCTCCACGTCATCGTGGACGAGGGCTATATCGACAACATCGCCGTGACCCCCGACGCCCGGCGGCACGGGGTGGCCTCCGCCCTGCTGGACGTATACTGCCGCTTCGGCGCGGTGAACCTGGCCTTCCTCACCCTGGAGGTGCGGGCGTCCAACGAGGCGGCCAGGGGGCTTTATGAGAAATACGGCTTTCAGCAGGCGGGCCTGCGCCCGGGGTATTATCAGCACCCCCGGGAGGACGCCGTCATCATGACCCGCTATTTCAACGGGCAGGAGGGGGAGCAGCCGTGAACATTCTGGCCATTGAATCCTCCTGCGACGAGACGGCAGCGGCGGTGGTCCGGGACGGGCGCACCGTCCTGTCCAACTGCGTCTCCTCTCAGATCGAGATGCACACGATTTACGGCGGCGTGGTTCCGGAGATCGCCTCCCGCAAGCACGTGGAGGCCGTCACCGCCCTGGCCGACCAGGCGGTGGAGCAGGCGGGCCTGACGAAGTCTGACCTAGACGCCGTGGCCGTCACCTATGCCCCCGGCCTCATCGGGGCGGTGCTGGTGGGGGTGAACTTTGCCAAGGGGGCCGCCATGGCCCTGGATCTGCCCCTCATCCCCGTCCACCACGTGCGGGGCCACATCGCCGCCAACTATCTCACCCACCCGGATCTGGAGCCCCCCTTCGTCTGCCTGTGCGTCTCCGGCGGCACCACCGCCATTGTGGATGTGCGGTCCTACACGGACATGTCCGTCCTGGGCGGCACCCGGGACGACGCGGCGGGGGAGTGCTTTGACAAGGTGGCCCGGGTGCTGGGCATCGGCTATCCCGGCGGCGGCCCCATGGACCGGCTGGCCGCGGGGGGCGACGACCGGAAATATGACCTGCCCCAGGCCCACGTCAGCGGCCACGAGCTGGACATGTCCTTCTCCGGCCTGAAGACCGCCAGCCTGAACCTGATCCACAACGCCCAGCAGAAGGGGGAGGAACTGGACCTGCCCTCCTTCGCCGCCAGCTTTGGCCGGGCGGTGAGCCAGTCCCTGGTCCCCCGGGCCATGGCCGCATCCCGAAAGCTGGGCTATGGCAAGGTGGCCGTGGCCGGGGGCGTGGCCGCCAACAGCCGCATCCGGGCCGACCTCCAGGCCGCCTGCGCCAAGAGCGGAGACAAGCTGTTCCTGCCCGAGCTGCGCTATTGCGGGGACAACGGGGCCATGATCGGCTGCCAGGGGTATTACGAGTTCCTGGCCGGACACACCGCCGGGGCGGAGCTGAACGCCTATGCCACCCGGGATATCTCTCTGGGCTGAGCGTTTTTCTCTTGCTGAAAATTTTCTGAAATGGGCACTTTTCCACATTGCCTGTGGAAAACTCTGTGGAAAATGTGCATAACTTGGTGTTATGTCTCCCATCCCACCGGTTTTCCACATCCCTCCCCCGGCAATTTTTCGGAAAAACGATTGTATTTTTCTCCGTTTTCCTGTAGACTAGGTTTCATCAAGGACTGTCGGCCCTGCGGGGCCCCATAAGGAGGTCAAGAATATGAAAGTCGCCCGTTTTGTGCTGAAGATCGTGGCCCTGTCCCTGGGGGCCGCCGCCGCCGTGTGCGCCATCATCGCCTATTGGGACAAGCTGGCCCAGCTGGGCAGCTGCGCCAAGACCAAGATCCAGCGCACCGCCTGCGCCTCGGAGTATGATGACTACGAGGAGTAAGCCCACCGAAAACCCACAGCGCCCTGCCGGAGGATATTCCCCGGCAGGGCGCTTCTTTGTTTTGCTTTTCTTGGCTCACTCGATCTTGTCCCACAGGACGATCTCCCCCGTCTTCAGAGAGGCGGGCACGTCGATGAGCCGCTGGTTGTCCGAGCCGCGAAAGCGGATGCTCAGGCTCTTCCGCTCCAAAATAAAGGGCCCGTCCACCAGCACGTCCAGCAGCTCTAATATCTCCCGGCTATGCCGACCCACCTCTCCGGCGGCCAGGCGGGGGAAGAGATAGCCGGAGTAGCACCAGATGTCCTTGTCCGGGAAACGCTCCCGCACCCGCCGGACCAGGTGGAGAATGGCCTGCTGATTTTCCGGCTCCATGGGCTCGCCCCCCAGCAGGGACAGACCGTGGATATAGGGCCGGGCCAGGGCGGATAATATCTCCTCCTCCTGCTCCGGGCCGAAGGGCTTTCCATATTGAAAGTCCCAGGTCTCCGGGTTAAAGCACCCCTCACAGTGGTGGGTGCAGCCGGAGACGAACAGAGACACCCGCACACCGGGGCCGTTGGCCACGTCGATGGGCCGGATATCCGCGTAATTCATGATGTAAGACCTCCCTGCGGCACTTCCTGCCGCAAACCTTCTTCCTTCTGGCGGTCCAGCGCCCCCCGCAGCTGGTCGGTCAGCAGCCGGTCGATAAAGTCCACCAGCTCCTCCGCCGAGCACTTCAGCTCCCCCAGCACCCAGCTCTCCACCACCCCGGCCAGGGCGATGACATAGAACTGGGTCAGCAACTCCCCCTGCTCCGGGGCCTGCAAAAAGTGGGCCTGCCGGTGCAGCTCGTCCACGGTGCGGTGGATGATGGCATGGATGTCGTCCCGGAAGAACATGCTGATGTACGACCGGCCCAAAGACTGCAATGCGCAACGGCACACGGCCCGGTTCTCCTCTAAATAGCGCAGCAGCTGCAAAAGGCCCTCCTGCCACAGCAGGGCCCCGTCGTGCTGCCGCAGCAGGGACACCGCCTCCTGCTGGAACATCCAGCGCACCAAATCATAGATATCCTCAAAGTGATAATAAAACGCCTGGCGCTTTAATCCGCAGTCGTCGGCCAGCTCCCGGATGGTGATCTTGTCCAGGGGCTTTTGGGCCATTTTTTTCTTCAGCGCCTGGCAGAGCATGATCTTGGTGTGTTCAGACACCGCATATGGCATGGGTCTCACCGCCTTCCTAGGCATTATAGCATGGGACGGAAAATCATACAATCTTTCTTATGTGTAAAAATTTTGACAAGGCAGGCCAGATTGCAGACTGTTTTTCTCCCGGTCCTTCCCATATGATGTTACTCTGATATGGAGGGAAGGAACATGACACACCGCTATCACATCACCCTGCACAGCCCCATGGGCCCCCGGGAGGGGGAGCTGACCCTGACCGGCGAGGTGAACGGAGCCGTGACCGGTATCCTGTCGGTGCTGGGCTTTCAGCAGCCGGTGGCCGGCCGCGAAAGCAGCGGCCACATTCAGCTGCAGCACCGCCTGCGTACCGCCATGCAGGAGCTGGACTGTGTCTCTCTGCTGGAACTGACCGGAGAGACCATCACCGGCGTGACCCACACGGGCAAGGGCTCCATCCACTGGACCGGCGTGAGGCAGCCGGACTGACGGCCCCTGCGCGCGATCCCCCGATTCCCCGACAAAGGAGTGTATTCCATGAGTAAACCCCAGGGCGGCGGCTCGTTTTTTGAAACGATCGCCCGGTTCGTCGTAGACCGGCGAAATCTGATCTTTTTTCTGTACATCGTCGCCGCCATCTTCTCTGTGATCTCCTCGCGCTGGGTGGGCGTGAACAACGACATCACCGACTATCTGTCAAAAGACACCGAGACCCGCAAGGGCCTGACTCTGATGGACGACGAGATGACCACCTTCGGCACGGCGCGGATCATGGTGTCCCATGTGACATATGACATCGCCTATGACCTGGCCGGGCAGATCGAGGGCATCGACGGCGTGTCCTCCGCCAAGCTGGGGGACAACGACCCCGCCGACCCGCCGGACGAGGACGACGATGCCGATCCGGACACCCCGGAGGACATCGCCGACTACATGCAGGGGGCCAACGCCCTGATCACCGTCACCTTTGACGGGGAGGAGGACGACGACTCGGCCAAGGCGGCCATACAGGACATCAGGACCCTCCTCAGCGACTATGATGCCTATATCTCCACCACGGTGGGCGTGTCCCAGGCGGACACCCTGGCCCAGGAGATGACGGTCATCCTGGCCATCGCCGCCGTCATCATCGTGCTGGTGCTGCTTATCACCTCCCGCTCCTATGCCGAGCTGCCCGTGATGATCCTCACCTTTGCCTCCGCCGCCCTGCTGAATATGGGCACAAACTTCTGGTTCGGCACCATCTCCTTCATCTCCAATTCGGTGACGGTGGTGCTGCAGCTGGCACTGGCCATCGACTATGCCATCATCCTGCTCCACCGGTTCACCGAGGAGCGCCAGACCTGTGACACCCGCCAGGCCTGCATCAACGCGGTGAGCTACTCCATCCCAGCCATTGCCTCCAGCAGTCTGACCACCATCTCCGGCCTGGGGGCCATGCTGTTCATGCAGTTCGGCATCGGCCCGGACATGGCTATGGTACTCATCAAGGCCATCTGTTTCAGCATGCTGTCGGTGTTCACCCTGATGCCAGGCCTGCTGATGCTGTTTGCCAACGCCCTGGTCAGAACGCAGCACAGGGAGTTCCTGCCTAAGATCGACAAGTGGGGCCGCCTGGTGGTCAAGCTGCGCTATATCGGCGTGCCCGTGTTCCTGGTGGTGCTGGTGGCCGGCTTCATCCTGGCCAACCGCTGCCCCTATGTCTATGGCGACACCCTGGTAAAGACCACCAGCCAGAGCGCGCAGCAGATCGCCGACCACCGGGTGGACGACACCTTCGGGGCCCAGAACGTGGCCGCCGTGCTGGTGCCCCGGGGGGACTATGAGAAGGAAAAACGCCTGCTGGACCGCCTGGAGCGCTATGACCAGGTGGATTCCGCCACCGGCCTTGCCAACATCGAGGCCAAGGACGGCTATTGCCTGACGGACAAGATGACCCCCCGGCAGTTCTCCGAGATGACCGACGTGTCCTATGAGTCCGTCTGTCTGCTCTACAGCGCCTACGCCGTGGACCAGGAGGAGTATGGCCGCATCGTGGGGGGTATCGAGAACTACTCTGTCCCCCTGATGGACATGTTCATCTTCCTCCACGACCAGATGGACGAGGGCTATGTCTCCCTGGACGACGAGACCGAGGCCGACGTGAACGATATGTATGACCAGCTCATCGACGGCCAGAAGCAGATGCTGGGCGAAAATTACTCCCGCCTGGTGCTGAACCTGGACCTGCCCGAGGAGGGGCAGGAGACCTTTGACTTTTTAAAGACCATCCACCAGGAGGCCGAGCGGTATTACCCCGCCGACCAGGTGCTGGTGGTGGGCAACGCCACCAGCAACTATGATCTGTCCACCTCCTTTGCCCGGGACAATGTGATGATCAGTGTGCTGTCCGTGGCCTTCGTCATTCTCATTCTGCTGTTCACCTTCCAGTCGGTGGGCCTGCCTATTCTGCTGATCCTGGTCATCCAGGGCAGTATCTGGATCAATTTTAGCTTCCCCACCCTGACGAACACCAACATCTACTTTATGAGCTATCTGGTGGTCACCGCCATCCAGATGGGCGCCAACATCGACTATGCCATTGTCATCTCCACCCGGTATACCGAGATGAAGGCCAGCTTCCCGCCCAAGACCGCCATTGTCAAGGCCCTGAACCTGGCCTTTCCCACGGTGTTCACCTCGGGCACCATCCTAAGCTCCGCCGCTTTCCTCATCGGCAAGATATCCACCGAGGCCGCCATTGTGGGCATCGGTGAGTGCATCAGCCGGGGCACCCTGATCTCCATATTCCTGGTCATGTTCATCCTGCCCCAGATCCTGCTGGTGGGCGACATCATTGTGGAAAAGACCAGCTTTAAGCTGAAGGCGCCTGTGCCCGCCCAGCGCACCGCCGGAACGGTGTATGTGAACGGCCGGGTGCGGGGCCGCATCAACGGCGTGGTGGATGCCAACGTCCACGGCGTGGTCCACGGGGAGATATCCGCCCTGGTGGGCAGCGGGACCATTGAGAAATTACCGGAGGAGGACCCTTCTGATGACGATCAAGCGCAAGATGAAGAAACAAACGGCAAATAAGCTGCTGTGCCTGCTGCTGGCGGCCCTGCTGCTGGCCGGACAGGTCCTCCCCGCTGTGGCCCTGAACCAGGAGGGCGGGACCATCACCATCGCCACGGCGGAGGACCTGAAGGAGCTGGCTGTCCAGTGTACTCTGGACAGCTGGTCCCAGGGAAAGACGGTGGTGCTGACTGACGACATCAATCTCAGCGGCAGCGGCTTTACCCCCATCCCCACCTTCGGCGGGACGTTCGACGGCCAGGGCCACACCATCTCCGGCCTGACCATCACGGGCAGCGGCAACACCCGGGGGCTGTTCCGCTATGTGCAGCAGGGGGCCGTGGTCCAGAACCTGACGGTGAAGGCCTCTATCGGGCCCAGCGACCGGAAAAACGAAGTGGCCGCCATCGCCGGCAGCAATTCCGGCATCATCCGCCAGTGCGCCGCGCAGGGCGGCGTGAAGGGGGGCGACTCCGTGGGCGGTGTGGTGGGCGTCAACGAGCTCACTGGACAGGTCATCAACTGCACCTTCAGCGGCTCTGTCACCGGGGAGCACTATGTGGGCGGCATCGCCGGGCGGAACCTGGGCAGCCTGATCCAGTGCCGGAACTCCGGCAGCGTCAATACCACCGAGGTGGAGACGGAGAAGGACCTGACCAACGTGGACTGGGAGCAGCTGAACTCCGCGGAGAACATGCCCGCCTCCACCGACATCGGCGGCATCGCCGGGTGGTCCAGCGGCATTTTGCAGAGCTGCTCCAACTCCGGCCCGGTGGGCTATGCCCACGTGGGCTATAACATCGGCGGCGTGGTGGGCCGCCAGTCCGGCTATCTGGACGGCTGCTCCAACTCCGGGCCTATTTTGGGCCGCAAAGACGTGGGCGGCATGGCCGGGCAGCTGGAGCCCCAGCTCACCCTGAAATATGACGAGGACACCCTGAACAAGCTGTGGGACGAGCTGGACAACCTTCAGGACCTGATGGACTCCACCCTGAACCACACGGGGACCACGGTGGACGCCGTGTCCCAGCAGATCACCGACTTTACCGACAGCGCCCGCACCGCCAAGGACGCGGTGCACGACCTGACCGACGCCATGACCGACTGGGGCAACGACAACATCGACCAGGTGAACGACGCCTTTGCCCGCATCTCCTGGACCCTGGACCAGATGAGCCCCATTCTGGACACCATCAGCCAGTCGGTGGACCGCATGTCCAAGGCCTCCTCCCAGCTGGCCGACGCCATGGACAGTATGCGGGAGGTAAACGACGCCCTGGACGATGCGGCGGACAATATGGACGATGCCCGGGACGACATGGACGATGCCCACAAAAAGGCCCAGGACGCGCTGGATTCCATTCAGGACGCCCTGGCCGACCTGAAAAAGGCCGTGGGCAGCGACGCAGAGACTGCCGCCGCCCTGGCCAAGCTGGCCACAGGCATGACCCAGCTGTCCCAGGCCCTGGCCGACGTGTCTGTGACCATGGGCACCATGCTCCAGATCATTCTGGACGCCTATGTGGAGGACGGCGGCATGACCGAGGAGGCCTATGACGCCCTACAGGAGCAGGTGCGCCAGACCATGGCCGAGCTGGACAGCGCCAAGGGCGCGCTGGACAATATGTCCGGTGCGGTAAAGGCGCTCACCAACCATCTGCTGAAGAACCTGCGCAATGCCATCAGCGACATGGACGACGCCATGGGCTATCTGAAGGACGCGGGGGACTATCTCTCCCAGGCGGGCAGCCACTTTGCCGACGCCCTGGCCGACCTGCAAAAGGCCCACGACCCCCTGGACGATGCCCTGAGCAGCCTGTCCGACGCGGGGGACACCCTGTCCGCCGGACTGGACCTGCTCAAGCAGGCTCTGGACGACGGCAAGCGGGTGGTGGATGAGCTGGCGGCCAAACCCACCATCCAGTTTCAGATCATCGGCGATGACCTGACTCAGAAGGGGGACGCAGTGGACGATGCCTTCTCCGACCTGCTGGACAACGCGGGCAGCATGAACGACATGCTGTCTGACCGCTCTGACATCGCCATCGCCGACCTGCGGGCCATCAACGACCAGCTGCGGGTCATCATCGACCTCATTCGGGATGCCATCGACGAGGAGCGGGACAAGGACCTGGACGACTACTTCGAGGATATCTCCGACCAGGATGGGGACGGAAAGCCGGACGCGGGCCTCATCTCCGCCTGCCAGAACAGCGGCAGCGTGGAGGGGGACGTGAACGTGGGCGGCATCGCCGGGTCCATGGCCGTGGAATATGACTTTGACCCGGAGGACGACCTGACAAAAGTGGGCGACAAGTCCCTGGACTTCCGCTATCTGGCCCGGGCGGTGATGCTGGACTGCGTCAACCGGGGGGAGATCACCGGCAAGAAGAATTACACCGGCGGCGTGGTCGGTCTCATGGACCTGGGCCGGGTGTCCGGCTGTCAGGGCTATGGCCCCGTGTCCAGCAGCGACGGGGACTATGTGGGCGGCGTGGCCGGGGCCTCCTATGGCTTCATCCGGGACAGCTGGGCCCGGTGTCAGCTGTCCGGCAAGGACTATGTGGGCGGCGTGGCCGGTTATGGCAGCACCATTGAAAACAGCCGCTCCTTCGTGGAGATCGACAAGGGGGAGGCCTATGTGGGTACCATCGCCGGGGACATGGAGGAGGACGGCACCCTGACGGGCAACCTCTTCGTCCACGACACCCTGGGCGGCCTGGACGGCATCAGCTACACCGGCAAGGCCCAGCCCACCACCTTCGACGAACTGTCCGCCCTGGGCAATGCCCCCGGGGAGTTCACCCAGTTCCAGCTGACCTTTATGGCCGACGGCAAGCAGGTGGCGGTGATCCCCTTCCAATATGGCCAGGGGATCGAGCGCCTGCCCGACATCCCGGCCAAAAAGGGCTATTCCGCCCAGTGGCCCGACCTGGACTATGGCCACCTGACCTTCAGCCGGACGCTGGAGGCGGAGTACACCCCCTATTCCTCCGTCATCACCGACGGGAGCGGCCTGCCTGAGATTTTAGTGGACGGCAGCTTCAGCCGCAACGCCAAGGTGGAGCACGCCACCGCCGACGTGACCTGGACCGACGAGAGCGGCAAGGAGCACACCGGCACGGCCTACACCGTCACCGTCACCGACCCGGTGCTGGACGACGTGAGCTACACCGTCCACTATCGCCTGCCCGACCGCAGCCAGCGCTATGCCCTGTGGGTGGAGACGAAGGAGGGCTGGCAGCGCCAGTCCCTCACCGTGGACGGCAGCTATGCCATGATCCCCTGCCAGGAGCGGAAGATCACCTTCTGCGTCCAGGAGGAGGGCCCCGCCTGGCTCATCTGGGCCGTGGCCGGGGGCGGCGCGGTGGTCCTGCTGGGCGGCGCGGCGCTCCTGCTCCGCCGCAAGCACAAAAAGCAGCGCGCCCAGGTCCAAAAGGCTCAGACCCCTGACCAGACCCCCGTGGGCAAATAAGACATGCTAAAAGCCGCGCAGGCAAGCCAAACTGGCTCGTCTGCGCGGCTTCTTTTTGTGGTTTGGGGATGGCGCTCAGGTGTTGTAGCTGTCGAACATGTCGGTGATCTCCTTCTCCGGCGCGGGAGTCGCCAGAGAGACCACGACGATGGCGCACAGGGCGCACAGGAAGGCGGGCAGCAGCTCATAGATGTTGAAGATGCCGCCGATAGGGGCCACCAGGAACTTCCACACAAAGATCATCACGCCGCCCACGATCAGACCGGCCATGATGCCCTGGCGGTTGCTCCGCCGCCAGAACAGGGCGCACAGCATGGTGGGGCCGAAGGTGGCGCCAAAGCCCGCCCAGGCGAAGGAGACGATCTTGAACACGTTGCTGTTGGGGTCGGCGGCCAGGAAGATGGCGATAAAGGCGATGACCACCACCGTCAGCCGGGCGGCCAGCATGTTCTGCTTGGGGGTCAGCTTCACGCCGAACAGGTCCTGGAGCACGTTCTCCGAAAAGGCGGAGGAGGCGGCCAGCAGCTGAGAGTCGGCGGTGGACATCGTCGCCGCCAGGATACCGGCCAGGATGCACCCGGCGACGACGGCGGGCAGGATGCCATAGCTGGACAGCAGGTCGGCCAGGCGGACGATGACCGTCTCGGTGGCGCTGCCCTCCAGGGCAGGGATGCGGCCCACGTTGGACACGGCGTGACCCACGATGCCGATAAACACGGCCACGGCCATGGAGATGACCACCCAGCTGGCGGCGATGCGGCGGGAGAGCTTCAGCTCGTCCTCGTGGCGGATGGCCATAAAGCGCACCAGGATGTGGGGCATGCCGAAGTAGCCCAGGCCCCAGGCCAGCATAGACACGATGCGGATAACGCCATAGGGCTCGGCGGCGCCGGTAGCGGCGTTATAGGTCTGGTCAAAGCGCAGGAAGCCGGGCAGGCTGCGGGCGTGCTCCAGCACGGCGTCCATGCCCCCGGCTTGGACCACGCCGAAGACCACGATGATGGCCAGGGCCACCGTCATGATGATGGACTGAATGAGGTCCATGGTGGCCACAGCGCTGAAGCCGCCCACGGAGGTATAGCTGATGATGACGATGGCCCCCACGATCACAGCCACCATGTAGTTCCAGCCGAACAGGCTGTTGAACAGCTTGCCGATGGCCGCCAGACCGGAGGCCACATAGGGCACGAAGAACACCAGGATGATAACGGCGGAGATGCCCATGATGACGGGCTTCTTCTCCCCATAGCGCTTGGAGATAAAGCTGGGGATGGTGATGGCGTCCAGGTGGACGCTGTACCGCCGCAGACGGCGGGCCACCAGCAGAAAGTTCAGATAGGTGCCCGCCACCAGACCGATGGCGGTCCAGCTGGCGTCGGCCACGCCGCTGAGATAGGCAAGGCCCGGGATGCCCATGAGCAGATAGCTACTCATGTCCGAGGCCTCGGCGCTCATGGCGGTGACCAGGGGGCCCATGCCGCGGCCGCCCAGGTAAAAGCCCTCGGAACTCTTCTTAGACCGGCGTCCGATCATCACGCCGGTGAAGATCACCATACACAGGTACAGGATGATGGTACCCATGATGATCATTTGTATGGTAGTCATGTCTCTCCTCCTCTTGCTCTGCCCCCGGCACACATCCGGCGGCACGGTTTCTTCATTATAGCACACAAATTTCTGAAATAAAATACAGAACAAAGTACAGACTGAATTCTGTACTTTGTTCTGCTTAAATCTGCTTATTGCTTGAAATTACAGTGTTTTTCAGCCGTACTGAAATTCGATTTTAAACTAGGACAAAGAAAATATTTCAGTCCTTCTTCTGATACAGCTCCGCCAGCTGCTTGAATTTGGGCAGGGCCACGGTGACCCGCTCCTCGGGCACGCAATAGGCCAGGCGGAAGTGGCCGGGGCAGCCGAAGGCCGTGCCGGGCACCAGGAACAGGTCCAGCTCCGTGGCTTTTTTGCAGAAGGCCACGTCGTCCGGCTCCAGAGACCGGGGGAACATATAGAAGCTGCCCCCCGGCTCCACGCAGGAGAAGCCATACTCCGTCAGGGCGGCGAACAGCCGGTCCTTGTTCCGCTCATACACCTCCAGCTGGCTGGTCAGGTCGGCGCAGCGGCCCACCGTCAGCTGCATCAGGGTGGAGGTGCCGTTGCAGCCGATGGTCCGGGACACCTGAGGGCACACCTCCGCGATGGTCAGGGCCTGCTCCGCCTTGGGGTTCACCGCCAGATAGCCAATGCGCTCCCCCGGCAGGGACAGGGACTTGGAGAAGGAGTAGCAGGTGATGGTGTTGTCATAGAACCGGGCGGGGTAGGTCTCCTCTGTCCCGGTGAACAGCAGCTCCCGATAGGGCTCGTCGGAGATGAGATAGATGGGGTGGCCGAACTGGTGCTGCTTCTCTTCCAGCAGGGCGGCCAGCCGCGTCAGGGTGGCGGAGGACAGCACCATGCCCGAGGGGTTGTTGGGGGAGTTGATGAGCACGGCGGTGACGGCGGGGTTCAGGCGCTCCTCCAGGGCCTGAAAGTTGATCTGGAAGGAGTCCACGTCCGCCGGGACCACCGACAGGCGCAGCCCGGCCCCCTGGACATAGGGGCAGTACTCGGGGAAATAGGGGGCAAAGACGATGATCTCGTCCCCCGGCTCGGTCACCGCCCGCAGGGCGTGGCCCAGGGCCCCCGCCGCACCGCTGGCCATGAACAGGTGCTCGGGCCGATAGTCCATGCCGAACCGGCGGTTCAGGGACTGGGCCAGCTGTGCGCGGACCTGGGGCAGCCCGGCGCTGGGGCCATAGCTGTGGATCTGAAGGGTGGGGGTGTCGTTCAGGATGTCATGGATGGTCTGGTTCACCGCCTCCGGCGCGGGCACCGAGGGGTTGCCCAGGCTGAAGTTATACACATTCTCCTCGCCGATCTCCTGGGCGCGGCGCTTGGCCATCCCGGCGATCTCGAAAATAATGTCCTTTTCCGACAGCATATCCACATAGCGTTTTGACAGCATCCTGACCATCTCCCTGATAAATTTCACCCAACTTCTGCAAGTGCTTCCCGCCCCCGCAGGGGGCAGGAAGTATCTTGCGCCGGTTTTCTATACACTAGCACGATAGAGAGTGAAAGTCAATGGACACCTTGCAACAAAAACTTGATAACTTGGGAGTATATTTTTTCCGAGCGTCGTTTTTGCGATAACGATTCAAAAAATGGGGGTCATTTTAAATCGTCGAGCCGTATGCGCCGATATGATTCAAAAAACGACGCCGATTTTGAATCGTTCCGCTCCACGTACAAATATGATTTAAAAAACAGTGCCATTTTTGAATCGTTCTGCCATACACGCAGAAATGGTTTAAAAAGCACCCCCATTTTTAAATCGTTGTCGAAAATATCTGCGTATCGGTTCAAAAAATATCCCGATTTTAAGATGTACGTCCCCGTACAACGGACCTCGCTTTTATCTTTTAAGATGAAGAGGGAGGTTAGATCATATGGAATACGGATACATTCGGGTGTCTACCCTGGATCAGAACGAGGACCGGCAGCGGCGGGCCATGGCGGAGCGGGGCGTCCCCCGGGAGCGGATGTTCATCGACAAGCAGTCGGGCAAGGACTTCCACCGCCCGGCCTACGCCCGGCTGCTGCGGCGGCTGCGGCGGCTGCGGCCCGGCGACCTGGTCTATGTGCTGAGCATTGACCGACTGGGGCGCAACTATGAGGAGGTGCAGAACCAGTGGCGGGTGCTGACAAAAGAAAAAGCCGTGGACATCTGCGTCATCGACATGCCCCTGCTGGACACCCGCCAGGGAAAGGACCTGCTGGGCACCTTTATCGCCGACCTAGTGCTGCAGATTTTGTCCTTCGTGGCCCAGAACGAGCGTGAGAACATCAAAAAGCGCCAGGCCGAGGGCATCGCCGCCGCAAAAGCCAGGGGCGTGAAATTTGGCCGTCCACCCGCCGTCCTGCCGGAAAATTTCCACGCCGTCCACAAAAAATGGCGGGATAAAAAAATAACACTCCGCCAGGCCGCCAAAGCCTGCGGAATGCCGGAGGGGACATTTTACGCCAAAGCAAGGAAGTTTGAGGAGGGGGAAAAGTGAGTGGAAAGTTTGGAAAAGTGTACTTTTGCAAATTTTAAACCAGGATTTTGATATATTTAGTTTAGCATTGTTTTGTAACATTTGCAATAGGTTTTCTGGATTTATTTCCTTGCTTTTACTGATTTGTAAAAGTACACCTTTCTAAACCAGAGAAAACAAGGAGATGGATGAGAAATGGAAGGATTGATATGGGGATCTATGGTCATGGCTTGCATTGTGTCGTTCTTACTTGTCGTGGCAATGGTCATCGCGGGATGGAGGCAATTTACAAAAGCAGGTCAGCCTGGATGGGCGTCTCTTATCCCCTTTTATCGGGATTATATCTCTTATAAGATATATTGGGGTGAAGGAAAACTGTTCCTGGTGCCCGTCGTTCTGCTGGCATTGACACCCCTTCCCCTTATCGGTGTGTTGGCTGGGCTTGCTGCTTTTGCGCTGTACGCAGTGCTGCAATACAAAAAAAGCGAAGCGTTTGGCCACGGTATTGTGTTTGCAGTAGGACTGTGCCTTCTGGCGGTGGTATTTGAAGTGATCCTGGCGTTTGGGCCGGACCAATATCTTGGCATTCCCCAGGATGGCTTCTCCTATGAACAGCTAAAAAGTAAATATAACTTAGGAGAGAAAAAAGTCAGCTACACGAAGCCTACGGAAGATAAGGGTGAGAAATCCAATATCAGCTATACGGCTCCGAGCGACAGTACCAACAAAGATAAATAAAATACATAAGACAAACATGGCGCGGCAATCCGTTTTCCCGAAAAGGGGTACGGATTGCCGCGTCGCTTTGCTCCTCGCAATGACAAAGTGCGGGAGCCTTTATTACACTTTGGGCTTCTTCCCCTCCCGCCCCACGGCTCCGGTTTGCAGCTCCAGGCGGTTCATTTTCCGCTTGCGGGCGGCGGAGTAGGACAGCTTTTCCACCAGGGTGGCGGTGTCTCCGGCCTCGATGGCCTGGCGGTAGGCGCGGATATTTTTCTCCAGCTCCTCCAGGGCACTGCCCAGGGCCTTGGAATTCATGGTGAACAGCTGGGTCCACAGTGGCACGTCCAGGGCGGCCACACGGGTGCAGCCCCGGAAGGAGTCGCCCTCGAAGCCCTGATACTGGAACAGGCTGGGGTCATCGCACACGGCCACGGCGATGATGTGCATCATCTGGCTGGTGTAGGCGATGATGGCGTCGTGGTTTTCCGGCGTGGTCTTGACGATGTTGGCGCAGCCGATGTGGACGGCCAGGCGCTCCATCAGCTCCACGTGCTCCGGGCGGGACCGGTCGTTGGGCGTGAGGATATAGTGGGCCCCGTGGAACATGTTGACCAGGGCGTGCTGGATGCCGGAGAACTCCGTGCCCGCCATAGGGTGTCCGCCCACAAAGGACACGGTATCGGGCAGCACTTTGGCCCCCTCTAAGATGGCCCCCTTCACGCCGCACACGTCGGTGACCATGGCCCCGGGCTTGAAGTGGTCCCGGTGCTGGGCCATAAAGTCCACAATGCCCTGGGGGTGCAGGCACAAGAACACCAGGTCCCCCTCCGCCAGGGCTTTCTCCGGGTCCGGCTCCACCCGGTCCACGACGTCCTGCTCTAAGGCATAGCGCAGGGTGGGCTCGCTCACGTCCACGCCGATCAAATCAAAATCTTCAAATCCGTGGAGGGCCTTGGCCATCGAGCCGCCGATCAGGCCCAGTCCCACGATGACAATGTGTCTGCTCATAAGTGATTCCTCTTTTCCCCGGCCCGGTGTTGACCGGTCATCGGGAACACTTTAACACATTTATCCGTTGAAGTCAAGAGAAAGAACATGCGCCCCGCCGGAGTTTTGTACGCTCCGGCGGGGCGCAGGGATGCATGATATCAGTTCTTCAAGCTCTGCATGGGCGCGGGGATGCGGCCGCCGCGGGCGATGAAGTCGTGGGCGGAGAAGGGGTGGACGGGCTGCACGGGGGCAGAACCCAGCAGGCCGCCGAACTCCACCGTGTCCCCCACCTTACAGCCGGGGGCGGGGATCAGACGCACGGCGGTGGTCTTGGTGTTCACCATGCCGATGGCCGCCTCGTCGGCGATGATGGCGGACAGGGTCTCGGCAGAGGTGTCGCCGGGGACGGCGATCATGTCCAGGCCCACGGAGCACACGCAGGTCACGGCCTCCAGCTTGTCCAGGGTCAGGGCCCCGGAGGCGGCGGCGGCGATCATGCCCTCGTCCTCACTGACGGGGATGAAGGCACCGGACAGGCCGCCCACGGAGGAGGAGGCCATCACGCCGCCCTTCTTCACCGCATCGTTGAGCAGGGCCAGAGCGGCGGTGGTGCCGTGGGTGCCGCAGACCTCCAGGCCCATCTCCTCCAGAATGCGGGCCACGCTGTCGCCCACGGCGGGGGTGGGGGCCAGGGACAGGTCCACGATGCCGAAGGGGGTGTCCAGGCGGCGGCTGGCCTCCTGAGCCACCAACTGGCCCATGCGGGTGATGCGGAAGGCGGTCTTTTTGATGGTCTCGGCCACCACGTCGAAGGGCTGGCCCTTCACGGCCTGGAGGGCGTGGTGGACCACGCCGGGGCCGGAGACGCCCACGTTGATGACCCGCTCCGGCTCGCCCACGCCGTGGAACGCACCGGCCATGAAGGGGTTGTCCTCCACGGCGTTGCAGAAGACCACCAGCTTGGCGCAGCCAAAGCCGCCCTTGTCGGCGGTGCGCTCCGCCAGATCCTTGATGGTCCGGCCCATCAGGGCCACCGCATCCATGTCGATGCCCGCCTTGGTCGAGCCCACGTTCACGCTGCCACAGACGATGTCGGTGGTGGACAGGGCCTCTGGAATGGAGTTGATGAGCTTGCGGTCGGCCTCGGTCATGCCCTTCTGCACCAGGGCAGAGAAGCCGCCGATGAAGTTCACGCCGCAGGTGTGGGCCGCCCGGTCCATGGCCTGGGCGAAGGGGGTGTAGTTGTCCGTGTCAGAGGCGGCGGCCACCAGGGCAATGGGGGTGACGGAGATGCGCTTGTTGACGATGGGGATGCCGAACTCCTTTTCGATGGCCTCGCCGGTGGCCACCAGCTTTTCGGCGTAGCGGGTAATTTTATCGTAGACCTTGTCGCAGGCCACCTTCACGTCGCTGTGGGCGCAGGACAGCAGGGAGATGCCCATGGTGATGGTACGCACGTCCAGATGCTGCTGGTCGATCATCTGGATGGTCTGCATGATCTCGTGTTGATTGAGCATAAAGAACCTCCTGAATGAGCGGTGTTAGATCAAATCCGGTGCATGGCGTTGAAGATGTCCTCCCGCTGGATGCGGATGGACAGCTCCTGCTCCTTGCCCGCCTGCTCCAGCAGGTCGGCCATCTCGCCGATGGAGGCGGTGCAGGCGGCGGTGTCCACCAGCATGACCATGGTGAAATAGTCCTGGAGCACGGTCTGGCTGATGTCCAGAATGTTGATGTTGTGCTGGGCCAGCAGGGCACACACAGCGGCGGTGATGCCCACCCGGTCCTTGCCGATAACGGTAACAATGGCTTTCATAACGGGATGTTCCTTTCTGTTTATAAAATCATGATTTGACAATATCGTATATTAGCTCAGCTCGTCCAATGTTAAAGAAAAGCCCTCCAAAAAGTTATCCATGAAATATTGCAGGGCGGGGATGGGGTCGCGGCACAGGGCGGCGTAGGTCTGCTCCTTGGCCTTTTTAAACTCCAGATTGCCGCCCTTGACCTCCTCCACACACTTGAGATAGGCCGACAGCTTGTCCGCCGCCTTGACCACCGCCCGGATGTTCTCGTCCGGGATGGTGATGGCGGGGCGAAACTCCTCCCGCAGGTCGTCGGGGAGCATGGACAGCAGCTTCTCCTCGGCCACCGACTCCACCTGTTTATAGGCCTGCTGGATGGCCGGGTTGTCATATTTGATGGGGGTGGGCATGTCGCCGGTCAAAATTTCGCTGGCGTCGTGATACAGGGCCGCCACCGCCGCCTGGCCCGGGTCGATCTGGGGGCCGAAATAGCGGTTCTGGATGACGGCCAGGGCGTGGGCCAGCACGGCCACCATGTGGGAGTGCTCCTGGATGTTCTCCACGTCCGTGTTGCGCATCAGACCCCAGCGGTTGATATAGCGCATCCGGGCGATCATGGGGAAAAAGCTGCCGGACATGGCGCGGCCCCCTTTCGTGAAAAAACAGCGTCAGACTGCTTTAGCAGACATTTTACCACAGCGCCCCGGGAATGTAAATCGGAAAGTCAGCCGGAAATCAACCGACAAGGAGTTGACGGCGGCAAAAAAATTGCGGATAATGGGACCAAACGCATCCGGCACGCACATGGGGGAGGGCCATTTCATGGGAAAGAAAAACACACGGAACACCAAGGGGCGGATCATCCAGGCCGCCTGGCGGCTGTTCTATCAGCAGGGCTATGACGACACCACCGTGGACGAGATCATCCGGGACTCGGGCACCTCCCGTGGGTCCTTCTATCACTATTTCGAGGGGAAGGACGCCCTGCTCTCCTCCGTGTCCTTTCTGTTCGACCAGAAATATGAGGAGCTGATGGAGACCATGGACCCAAGATGATTTTTTGGAAGAAAAAATGGTAGCAACCATTACGCAAGATTATTTTGAAACAGAA
>ERZ856578.1564-NODE-1564-length-42444-cov-43.327708_pt1 | contig 42444 bp, 47 predicted proteins | sample MGYA00514384_ERZ856578 | MGnify/ENA primary metagenome ERZ856578 (study PRJEB29103, sample SAMN06111958) | human gut metagenome | biome: human gut; feature: ankylosing spondylitis patient; material: healthy_person | host: Homo sapiens | place: China:Hangzhou...
AGACAGACAGCATTTTCTTGAGAACATTTTTCCGCTGTTCGCCAATTCCATTATCAGAAATATCTCCCACACTAAGAGCCATATCAAAACAATAAACATCACTGCTCTTGCCTCCCAATGGAATAGCATTTTCCCAAGCAATACATTCTTGTTCTTGTGCTTGAAGTGGTGCTTCTTTCATTTCATTTGAAGATGGAACACTCCCGTTTTCGTGCCTTATAAATACCGAAATTGCACTTCCTCTATATTTTCCCCTGCCGTAAGTTTGGGCAATTTTCAAACTTCCACAGGCACTCTCACTAAATACAATTTCAACCATCTGATATACCTCCGATTTAATTGCTCCTGTTTATGAATAAATCATCTCATGCAAAACAATTTCTTCTGCCCGATTGTGGATATTATTGCACCGCCGCACCCATTCCATTTGACGGGTACACTTTAATTCCTCGGTTACGCCCTCGGCAATTTTCATCTGCTCCATGATGGTGTCTAACCGTTCCTGTGCCTGTTCGTTCAGGTCTGCAAGATATGTCCATAACTCCCCAGTCAAGGTCAATGTGTTCAATTGGGCTGGATGGATTTCCCTTAAATATTCCCGGTGCAGCCGTCCATACTTTCCAATGGGGCGGTGTTCTTCCGGCAGTTTCAGGTCTGGGATGTAGTAATCTCCGACAAGGATATAATCAATTCCGTTTTCCGTTATTCTTGGTTTCAATTCGCTCATGTTTTAATCTCCTCATTCTGGCTCATTTTTTTGCAAGTCTGGCTCTCCAGAAATATTGGTAAATCTTTGGTAAATTTGAGACTGAAACACAAAAAGCGCTTAAAAACGGGGGTTATGAGACGATATGAGACTTTTTATCATGTCCGGTAAATCCTGCCGTGGCAAACCATGAGCACTTTTATTTTTTCTCGCATAGCTTGGTATAACCTCGATTTTCCTTGTATTTCCTAGTGTTCCAAGCATTTTCCCTTAGAATCCTTTCTCGGTATATCTTAGCATATTTTTTCTTATCTTGGTAGGTAAAAGAGGTACAAATGGAAGTAAAATTTACCACTTGTACCTCTGCCCCTTTTCCCACCGACTGCTTTTAAACTCCACTCACTCGCTTTAATTCTCGCTTGGCATACTCCATATCTATCAGCGCCATTTCCTTTTTTACCTGTTCCCTTACCTTCAGCTTTTCCAATTCGTCCTTTGCGTCTGCTAATTTTAAATGCGTATACACATTCATTGTAACGCTGATGTCAGAATGTCCCATGAGATATTACAATGTTTTTACGGCTATTCCCGATTTTGCCATATTTGTACAATAGGTATGCCTACATATATGGGGTGTAATCTTTGGCAATTCCACCTTATAAATTTTATTGTATTTTTCAACAGAGTGTTGAAACTTCTTTTCCCAATGATACGCTAACATTGGCTTTCCCCTATCATCCAAGAACAGAAAACCGCTGACCCCATCAATCATCTGCTCCATCTTTGGCTTTTTCCTGCTTGAAATGACACGCTTAAATGCTTCGTACACCTCGTCACTCATTGGCAGTACCCTTGTTCCTGCTGTTGTTTTTGTCTGCTCAACGTACGCTTTCTTTCCACCAGTGTACTGCAACTGCTTATTAATATCTATTGTCCGCTCCTGCAAATCTATGTCCCGAATTGTCAGTCCACATAATTCGCTGATACGCAATCCTGTTTTAAACAAGATAAACATACCATCATGGAACTGATTGAAATATTCATCTTCTTTGATGAACTTCAGAAAATCACGGTCCTGCTTTGGTGTCAGAGCGTCACGCTTAACAGAATCATCTATTAACACCTTTGCCAATTCAAAATCGAATGGATTTTTACAAAGCAAATCATCTTCCACAGCCATTGCAAAGGCAGGTCTTATCACACCACGAATACTGTGTATGGATGAATAACTGCGTCCACCGTCCTGCAAGTTCTTCTATTTTTTGTTCAGATGTTAATGTAGCATTACTCAAATTAATGTTATTAGCGACCGAATTCGTTAACTGTAATTGATTCACCTGTGTTTGGAGATTTTGCAACAAGCCTTTTACCTCTTCTGTCTCCTTTTGAACTTCTTTTTTGATTTTAACACCTAGAAATTCCATCTCCGAAAACAGAGGTAATAAAAGTAATATAAGCCATAATATAAAAATAAGATTTCTAGCATTAAGTTCCTTCAATTCATATATATCAAAACGATAACACCATACATATGTAGAACTAAGCACTAATAAGATAATGTACCAACATTTCGTTTTTATGAGTTTCCACAACTTTTTCATAAATAACTTCATACTTGCAAACACCTCTTAATTCGATATTCTTTTAATCATAACACTTTTTATATATAACGATAGCATTTATCTTTTAAGTCATTAATTATTAATAGTATCCTTTTATATCCTACACTACTATATATCTTGTCTCTGAAAGAGCATGACATTTGTTTCACTTGGAATTCCCACATACAAACTTGGTTGGCAAAGAAATACTTTTAATTTATTAAGTGGTACCCTTATAACATCGCTTCTCTTATTATATGTATCTGTAAAAATCACCAAGATTTCACCCTTTGAAGTCGCTTCTATATTAAAATTTCCATGCATTAATGAATTTCTTATTCTTTCAACAACATATTTTTGTGTCCCATCTTTCTTTATACTATTGTCAATTACATATTTTCTTAACGCTTCTTCATCATAAAAAAACATTGAAACATCAACCTTTGCATAATCTAATTTCTCATAATCATCATCCTCCGTTCTTAATGCAAAATTCATTATTTTCATAAGAGTAAATCCAATATCAAAAGCAATTACAGCAGATTCATCCTCTTTCAATTCTCCCAATTTTTGTTCAAAAAGAGGTTCAGCTTCCTTAATTTGAGTTTTTGAATACTTACCACAATTCAAAAAAACATAATATTCATATAACACTTCGTTTAACTGTCCAATATGAACTAAAAAATTCGATATTTCCGTTTCGAAGTCAAGAAATGTTTTTAATCCATAAAAGTATTTATTCTTATCATTAAGCTCATAATTCTTTGCAATTCTTCTAAAATGGTTTTCATTAATTTTTTCACTTATCTTATATTCTTTTATATCAAATTTATTTTTATTATCAGATAGGTAAGCTGGCAAATCCACCATATCATTCATTCTTTTTATCAAATTGGCTATAGAATTTTCCGAATATCCATTATAAACTTCATCTACACCCTTAAGAGATGTAATTTCATAGTATCTCATTCTTAATGTTTTTCGCATATTCTTCATTGAGTATTTCATAAAAAAAGTATTTCTAAATGGTATTCCAAAACTGTAATTACTAAAGAAACTTTTTACAAATTCGTGCAATATTGGTTCAAAAACAATTCCCACATCTTTACGAACACCTTTATCTTTATTATAAAGATAATAACAGATAAGCTGTCCACTCTCTTGAAATTGAAAATTACCATATTGCATATGAGCAAGTGCATTACGAATTGTCCACACTTGATCCCATATTCTTTTGGCTTTCCCTTCCATTGAATGATATAACCCTACATCCTCTATTTCTGAAAACAAATCCTCATTTCGTATATAATTAATATAAGGAATTAGCTGTGGGTCATCCGAAACTTTATCTATAAATTTTGCAAAACAATATTCATCTTTGTAATATCTATTAAGTTTTTCTTTATTAATCAATAACAAACATCCATCAACAAATACTCTAAATCTCCCAAAATCAAACCCGCTATATTGAGCAAATTCTCCCTTTTTAAACATTTGAATTATCTCATCAATTCTAATTCCATTTGCATAAAGATTTTCGTACATATTAATTAGTACAATATTATTGTTCAAATAATTGTTCATTTGTGCCACTTCTCCCTCTATTTCATTGCTATTGTTTTGGATTGGGACTTATCTACCGTTGTTATTTTGCCTTTTTCTCTAAAAATATCCTACTTACTCACAAAACCGAAATAAGTAAATCACAGGTAAATACTTAATTACAAATTGTTCAAAAGCCCAATTTTACTAGATATTCTCCACATTTATTATAGACTGCCGTGGCAGATGAATAATATTTTTATCATTGTTTTGTTTCTCCTTGTTTTGCCCCGGAATGCCCTGTTTTGCAAAGGTTTCCGGGGTTATTGTGATATGCTCTGAAATTACAGATTGTGGCAGATTGGAGCAGAACCCTGCAAGTTGTTACTACCTGTTAGTAGTAAAATTGGTAGTAAAAGGGAAAGGTTTACTACTAAGGATTTTGAATAAATTCTTTTGTTTCTTTTTCTACATCCTGCCATATATTAGAAGGCATCTCAGCAAAGTTATAATAAGTTCCAAAAGAACCATATGACGAATCTGCATTTTCTGGTTTTACAATTCCTCCCAAGCATCTTGAATCATTAAAATCTACTGCAAGTCTGTACATCGTCCTAATTGCTAACATATATTCATCAACATTTTTCAAAGAATTATCAGCAAAAAATGCTTTTGCACTACGCTTTGCCCTTTCAATATCTTTAAATTGAAAATATCCTTGGACATCACAAGTACCAGGCACCCTATACTTCGGTGCATTCAACGAAATATCAGCAAATTTTTCACACACATTATAAAAATCCATGTATTTTTCTTTTAATACATTGAAAATCTCCATATCCTTTAGTCTTTCATTTTCAATCAATGAATAATAAAATTGTTCTTTTGAATTGCTTATTCTTCCCATTATGCGTCAACTCCTTTTCTTCCTGCTTGCTACAGGCAAAAAATTTTCTGCTTCTCCCTCATTAAAAGTCTGTTCCTCTTCATCTTTCAATGACTTTTGAGCCTCTTTGTATCCTTTTTTATCTGTTCCCGGATATTTTTTATTTATCTCTGACCATATGCACTGAATTTCATCTCTTCTTGACCTTATATCACTCAAAGGCAAATCACAAAAATCTGTTATCAAAGACGAATATGCTTCTCGAACATCCCACAATTCATCTGCTGCATCCTTATGTTTTTTTATTCGATCATCCAAGTTACTATCTTTCATATATAAATTAAGTCCTAATGACAATGCTGATGTAATCCCACCTATCCACGCTAACAGATACTGATTTGTTATAACAGTCGCCAAAAATCCTACCGTTGAAACTGCCGTAAGTATTATCTGACTAATCTTAACTCCTTTATTTATACGCTCTAATCTATTCTGTATTTTATGGTGAGTTGTGTATGTATAAACAACTTTCCCATGCAAATCTATTATCTGATTCAATAATAATTCCTGATTTTCCTCCATAGCACTTTCTACCTTTCTGCACTATACCATATATCTAAGCACTTTTCCCAATACATCCCAGCCTTTTGATGCATCCACCTTCATATTGCTTCCGGGTGCTTGTATCTGCGGTGTAATATATCCATTCAAAGAAATTTCATTATAATATTTCAACATTGCTTCCTCGAAAGTTTCTCTACATCCAGACGGTTGCTCTCCATCACGTAAAAAATGCCATTCCTTAATAGCATTGTGCATAAAAGAATCAATCAATATTCCTGACAAATGATAACTTTGGAAATTGTTGTCTCTAATATAACGAATATGTTTACACGCATCATACAGAAGTCCATTCGATTGTTCATTTTTTTCTTTTATCGCATCCTGCTCTGCTTTGGGATTGGTTGACATCCAATTTCCTCCCATATGGCTATCCGGATATTTATATGTTCCATCCCATCCCCAAATAGTATTATTTTTAAAAGCTGGTAATATTTCAAATTTCATACCATCCGAAAACTTTATAACAACAACTTGTCCATCTCCCCTAATATCTGTTCTAGGATATGTGTCCAATATTGCATTTTTAACAGACTGTAAAAGTCTTGATGGTCCATTTCCATATATATTCGAAAAGTGATTATATTCGGCATCTGGTAATTCAATTAACACATCCAAATCACTTGTATTGATTGCTGTTCCTCTTCCATATGATCCGACATAAAAACTATGTGCCGTATCACTTATACTATTCCAAAATGTCTGATTCACCGCTTTTGTAATTCTTTTATATCGCACTGATATCAATGATCGTGTATCTAAATCAATCACATGCTCATTTTTAGTAACTCTATAGCTCATATAATTTCACCCTTTCTGAATATAATTTCAATATTGTCTGTTTCAATTATTATATCGTCATTTCCACTTCTTTTCCACAGAAAAAAACGCCCCAGCCTAAGCAAGAGCGTCATCTCTTTTCCATATTAAACTACCTTAAACATCTTCTGCGACATCGGTTTCTCTTTTTTCTGCTCAACCTCCGCCTGTGCTTTCCTAAACTCTTCCATTCGTTTCAATTCTTCCTCAGCATCATCGAATCCGATATGCGTGTACACATTCATTGTGACCGATATATCCGAATGCCCCATGAGGTACTGCAGCGTCTTTGGATTCATTCCCGATTTTGCCATATTCGAGCAATAGGTGTGTCGGCATACATGTTCCAATAGTTCATCTGTTATCACAAACGGTGAATTGGCATTTAAGACCTGATTTCTTTTATATAGTCTTTTTTGCAAAAGCTCCTTACTGGCTTTCATATAGATAAGCTCCGTTTCAGCGCCTGCTTTTTGAATCAGTTCTTTATAAATATTCCGATTTTCCTTACTCCAGAAACTAAAATCAATCACAACATCTTTTCCCTGCTGAATCAGGGATAGCAGCTTTTTTTGAAGCGCAGCTTCCACCTGCTCTGACAATTTTTCATATTGTTCCTCCGGATAATCAATTCCCTTTCTTCCATAAAGTTTCCACATTTCTTCATCAATGGAAAGTCGGATATATCCTTCCTGTTCTTTTTTCTTGGCATAAGTAGTCTTTCCCGAACCACATACACCGCACATCATAATAACCTTGCTCATAAGACCCCTTTTTCTTTTTCCGAAACGGCATCTATCAATTTGCACTACAAAGCAGAAAGTTCTTCAATCGCTTTATCTAAAAAAATCATACCGTCCAGATGTTCCAGCTCATGGCAGAAGCATTTTGCCATTTCATCTTCTCCGTCAACTATAATTTTCTCTCCATATTCATTGAGTGCCTGAATCGTGACCTTTTGCGGACGGATTGTTTTTACAAAACGGTTCGGGAAACTAAGGCATCCCTCAACACATTCCTGCACACCGCTTTGGCTTATCATTTGCGGATTTACAAGTTTTAATCGTGTGTCGTTAAAATCAATGACAACCAACCGTTTCAAAACGCCAACCTGATTTGCTGCCAGTGCAGCTCCATTTTCTGTTTCATGTAATGTATCAAGCATATCATCTAAGAGCTGCCTGATTTTATCATCAACTTTTAGGACAGCTTTACATTTTTTTCTTAATATAGGGTCGCCGTCATAGTGAAGAAATCTTGTTGCCACTTTTTACCTCCTGTCTGCTGCTGTCAGCTCTTGATTTTCTAGGACTTACATCAAATAAAAATACATCCTCAATGGCACACTCAAACACTTTAGAAATATCATATGCAAGCCAGATAGATGGTTCAAATTTTTCTGTTTCTATGGCATTTATCGCCTGCCTTGAAGCTCCAACCAGTTCTCCTAATTGCTCTTGCGTCAGCCCTCGCTGTTCCCGCAATTCTTTTATTCTGTTTTTCATATATCCTCCAAAAGTAATGTTAACATTACAATGATTATATGTGTTTTTACTTGTAATGTCAACCTTACATCTATTTTCTGCTACACAAATATCTATAAAAACAGGAAACGATACCATGTTTCAGATATCGTTTCCCTATATCATACCCTTATGAATAAATCATCTCATGCAAAACAATTTCTTCTGCCCGGTTGTGAATGTTATTGCAACGCTGCACCCATTCCATTTGACAGGTACACTTTAATTCCTCGGTTACGCCCTCAGCAACTTTCATCTGCTCCATGATGGTATCTAATCGCTTCTGTGCCTGTTCGTTCAGGTCTGCAAGATATGTCCACAATTCTCCGGTCAGTATCAATGTATTCAATCTGGATGGGTGGACTTCTCTTAAATATTCCCGGTGCATCCGTCCATACTTTCCGATGGGGCGGTGTTCTTCCGGAAGTTTCAAATCCGGGATGTAGTAATCTCCGACAAGGATATAATCAATTCCGTTTTCTGTTATTCTTGGTTTCAATTCGCTCATGTTTTTAATCTCCTCATTCTGGCTCATTTTTTTGCAAGTCTGGCTCTCCCAGAAATATTGGTAAATCTTTGGTAAATTTGAGATTGAAACACAAAAAACGCTTAAAAACGGGGCTTATGAGACGATATGAGACTTTTCATCATGCCCGATAAATCCTGCCGTGGCAAACAAATAGTATTTTTATCATTGTTTTGTTTCTCCTTGTTTTGCCCCAGAATGAAGGTCCATATTTGTTCCCAACAAAATGAATGTCAAATCAGAATAAATGTATCCTTCGCTTCCATCAGCACCGTGATAGTATCCACTTCCATCAGAATATTGATAAGACTCTCCACCCTCATCATCACCATTTATAAATCCGCAGTCATCAGAAAGCAGAAAATCTTTTCCGTTATTCTTCTTTGCCATGTTCTCACCTCGATTTCAGTGTTATTATCCACCCCATTTCTCAATGCGATTTATCGTTGTACCTGCAAGCCTTCTGCAAAAGAGCTGTTGTACTTGAGCATATTCTTTCGGGCAACTTTCATTGCTTCCACAGATTCTTCTGCCTTTTTTATAGATTCTGCAATGGTTTTTTTCTCTTTGCCCTTTGCAACATCTTTCTTTAATCTGAGTTCCACAAGACCCTTTTCGACTTCAGTAATATTCTGAAGATATTGCTCATACACGCTGTTAGAAAACTCGACATCGTGTTCATCATTAAGGAAAATTTCTCGTACAGAAGTGAGCAATTTTGCCGATTGCATAATGGTATTTTTCTTACCTAAAAGTCCTGCTGAACCAACAGCACCACCGACTCCGGCACCAACCCCTATTCCAAGTGCAGCTCCGCCGCCAACGATAGCAATTGTTCCACCAAGCATTCCAGCACCGCCTGCTGCTATAGCACCTCCACCAAGATATGCAAGACAGGCGCTGGTCAATGCTGCCCCACTAAGCCCGGCAAAATTTGAGCCTACCAATGCCACAGCAATCGGTCCCGCAAAGGCACCCGCAGTTGCAACAGTAACTATTGAGATAACCGCAGTGATGGACAGAGACGTAATCACAGTCTTAAGGACCTCATTAAGTTCATTCATTCGCTTGTCATAAGACTTACGCAATCGTTTTACATATTCTTTTTCACAATACTTGCCCGTAAATTGCTCGTTTAGGAATCGGTCACCTTCGCTTTTTTTGAAACCGTTAATCGGATTGTTCAGATGCTTGTATTTTTTGCACGGTACATCATTACCTTTTTTATCCTTCTCCATTCCAAGCGGATAATACGGTTCAAACAACATTGCTTCAAGAAGAATTAATCGATACCACGGTTCATTAGGATTTTGTCCGGCAATGCACTGTTGCAATTCATCCATAGTGTACCAATGCATTTTCGCTCCAGGAACCTGTGTAAAACTCTCAAAACCATCAGAGATAAACTTCGCCCAGTCTTGAAGCCATGTAGTTTTCAGTTCTTTAACGCCTTCTCTGGTTATAGGAATGTTGGTACGCTCTATATCATTGAGTGTTTTGTAATATTCAAGGTTATAAAGTATCTCTGTCTGCTCCAACGAAAGACCGAGTTTATCCATCTGTATATCCATGTCTGCTCCTATTCTTTTATAGATATCTGCATCGGCTTTTCTGAATGTCTGCTGCTTTATATTCTCATACACATCTCGAACCTTTTTAACATTTCGAGCCTTAAGTCCCCAACTCACATCAGAACCGATAGCAACCGCAAATCTTCCCACACCTACATAATTAATGGATACCCAATATTTTTGTGTTGCAATTGCCTCACCCATATCAAGTGCAGTAAATACCCCCGTTGAAACAGTCAGCATACGTGCAATGGTCGGGTTGTTTGCGGGCTTAACAGAATTCCAGTCAATCTTCTTCATGTCTGCAAGGCAACTCACACATTTTTCTTTCATTGCCATTGCAAGTCGTCTTATAAAATAAAATGCACGCACAATGCACTCGTTAGCAATTACCGGAACAGCCTGTTTACATAATTCCACAGCAACACCAAGTTCGCCACGCAAATCAAATTTAACAACGGACTCCTTGATAATCTGTCCATTTTCATCACGCTGCATCATAAGCGTACCGTTAAACAACTTTGAAAGAAAGAGGGACAATGACATATCATCATCGACCTTTATATCCTTGAAAAACGGTATTGCCGAAATCTCCTTTGCCAAAGCAAGGATTGGTCCAGGAATTCCCGTACCACCGGTAACACCCGCCGTGCTGCTTGACCCAGCAACATCACTTACAAGATGGAAGAACCATGTTATAGTTCCCATTAAAATCTTCTGCGGTACATCCTTTCCAATGAAAGGCTTGCTTTTTTCCGGAACATCAACAACAAGGAATACCCCGTTAACATCTGTTCCATATGATTTTTCCGTAAACTGCGTTAATAAAGAGAATGCCAAACCTACAATTGTTGGATGGTGAGCAAAATCTCTCAGATGATGTTGCAGTCCACCACCGAAATCAGGTGTATTTCCATCACTCGGAATTGGGAATCGTTTCTCCAACGCTTTCACTGCGGATTTTACATCATCAAATTTCTCGCCCTCAAACATTTCTGCTGTCTTTTTTACGAAGGCATCCACTTTATCACTGGCAATACTGCGTCCATTCGTCAGATCAAACTCTCCGACCCAAAGAATGTCCAATAGGCCACAAGCAATACCACTTGCAATTGCGACAACATAATCCAAGTTATCCGCCTGGCTTGATAATAATTCAATCTGACTATTCAAATCATAAATGGCTTTATCAAAATCAAATTCTTTTGAGCCGATAAACCCATCATAGGGTATCAATTCATATTTTATATCCACATTTTCCTTGCTCATTTTATATTACCAAGCCTTTCTCCGCTATCTACAAGTTTCCCTTGCCCTCCATTTCCGCATCCTTACCATAATGCTAATTTATAATTTAGTCAATCATGCTTTACTAAATTATATTTTACTATATGCCATATATAAAAACAGACCGCGCATCCTTATTAGATGCGCGGTCTGTTCTATACGATAATCCCCTTTTACTTTTGATACCTTTGGTATCATTTCTTAAATTATATAAAACATCTCATGAATTGTCAATAGTACTTTCATTTTTTGTCGTTTTTTCAAAAATTATAAAAGTACTATCGTCTCCCGCCACACTTCGCACAAACTCTCCAGCCTCCATGCCGCATTGGCCGGGCTGGTGGATGGCAGCACCGTGGCTTCTATGCCGGTCAGGGGCAGCTGATATTTTCGATAAAGCTCTCCTGCTTTGTTACCGTTGGCATAGATCCGCGTGATCTGTGATTCCGCCAGAATCCTTCGAATATCCGTCGGCTCTACATTGCGGATGCTACTGTCGCTGGATCCCTTAATATCGCAGCTCTGGATCACATCCCATATGGCGATATGGTGGGTCAGCAGCATTTTCTTTTTCTCCTCTATGGTCTCCGGCACCGGTTCCCCGCACAGATCTGCCATCACTTTCCAGAAACGGTTCTGCTTATGGCCGTAATAAAAATGGTTCTCCCGGGATTTCACCGAGGGCAATGTTCCCAGGATCAGCACCAGCGAATCCGCATCGTACACCGGTGCAAACGTGTGCTCAATATGTTCATATCCTGTCATGCTGTTTTCCTTCTTCCTTATGGCTGTCCCTGTCTTTCAGCAGATATCGGGCCGCAGGAATTTCCACGATCAGAGTAACTGCTACCGCCACCGCCGCAGACACCACGATAATCAGTATCTGATATTTCCACTGCCATACACGGTCACCTGTCATATTTGGTGGCGTATCCCCGCTCCAATAAGGAATTCTTTTTTCTTTCAGCCAGACGGCGATCATCTGATGCCAGAGATACAGATTATAGGAAAATTTGCAAAAAAGTGATGCCACCCGGTTGGAATATAGTTTCTGATAATATTCTCCCGCACAGGCCGTACTGAAAAGGAACAATGCAAACAGAAACGACTGCACCAGCCTGCTCTGCAGCTGAACTGCCTGCAGATTCACATCCCCGTCGTATTTATGAATCATCCCGTTCATCAGAAAAATACACAAAACAGAGATCACTGTTCCTGCCAGCCGCGAGTATTTATTTTCTGTCACATATTTCTTCCACATGACATACAGGATGCAGCAAAGCATGCCATTGGCATAGATTCCCATAAACGTCAGAATATTATTTCCATAATTTCTCTCTTTTCCCGCAAAACAGTTCAGAATTACCGCAGTACTTGTAACGGAAATCATCAACATCACACTATAAGTGGCAAAGGCCCACTTGCGGAACAATCTTGCGATCCACGGCAGCAGCAGATAATAGATCACTTCCATCTGTACCGTCCATAACACGCCGTTAAAAGATGTGGATATATAAGTGTCCGACCAATTTGGTGCAACGCAAAATACATGTGTCACAATATCTTTGCACAATACTCCCACATTCCGATATTTATGTCCCGGTAAAATATAGAAAAACAGATCGATCGCCAACATAAAATAGTAAGAAGGCAGTATTCTTGCTGCCCTCTTTCTGTAAAATGTCTTCGTATCCGGCCAGTCCTCTCCCAGAACAATAGATCTTGCATAAGGATAAAAATTGCAGAATGCGCTGAGCAGGATCATCATATCCACAAAAATAAATCCATACCTGACCCATCCGGCAAGGTTGATCTCTGTGATTCCAATATATTTTGTGTACTCTGTTGGAATCCGAAGATACGGTGTCAGCCATGTCTGCTGCCAGAAATGAAACCACACTACCATCCCGATGGCTATGGCACGGATTCCATCCAGCACACCGATTCTGTTTTCTATTCTGTTTTTTTCATCCATGCTGTATTCCCGCCGTTTCTGATTTTCTGCTGCTTCCTATCTGTCATGTTCCAGTCTCCATCTGATACATCTGGTGAGATAATCCACGTAATCTGCATTCTTACACATTTCCTTGCCGGGAGTATCGGAGATCTTTGCCACATCCATGCCGTTGCAGGCAGTGGTCTTCATGACAATATTCAACGGTTCCTCGCAGGTATCATTGGCAATATAGGTTCCGATACCGAAAGCCACCGTCACCCTGTCCCGGAATGCCTTACGCAGTTCATCTGCCCGTGCAAAGTCCAGGCCGTCACTGAACAGCAGGGTCTTGCGCTTCGGGTCAATCCCCAGAGATTCATAATGAGATATCAGCTTCTCCCCCCATGCAAAGGGATCCCCACTGTCATGCCGCACGCCGGAAAACAGAGTGGAATAGGTCAGCTGGAAATCTTTCAGGAAACAATCCGTGGTGATCGTATCCGTCAAAGCAATTCCGTTCAAAATGCCATACTCTTTCACCCAGGCATCCAGGGCATACCAGTTGGAATATGCCGGATTGTGCTTGTGATTGCCCTGCCCGGTACACATGATCCATTCATGGGCCATAGTGCCTACCGGTGTCACGTTCCATTTCTTTGCCAGATAGACATTGGAGGTACCAATGCAGGCGGAGTCCTTATAATCCTTATTGTGACCCACCAGCTCCTGTACTGCCAGTTCCTGTGCCTCTGCAGAGAGACGGCGTCTCAGACCGAATTCACTGAAATTTCCAAGGCAATACGTTCCGTCCACCAGCTTCTGTAGCTTGTCTGCCAGACGCTCCCGGAAGGAGGCATACAGCTTCTCATAGTCATAATTCATACGGAAAAATACTTCATTAACAATAGCCAGCGTCGGGATCTCATACATAGAAGTATTCAGCCAGGATCCCTTGGTCTCGATGGTCAGACCGCAGTCCGCCTCCGTGCCGATCTCAAAATCCTCGTATCTGGGCTGCCACAAACGTAAAAAATCCACATAGGAACCCTTGATCCATTTTACGTTCTCCAGATAAGCCAGTTCCTCTTCCGTAAAACGTAAGTCACAATAGGCCCGGATCTGCGCCTTGATTTCTTCTACCATTTCAGATGTGAAAAATACATCTGTATTCCTGCATTTGAAGGTCCAGGTAGTCTTATAAGCGCTGAACTGGTGGTAGATACACTGTCCCATAGAGAACTTGTACATATCATTTTCCAGTAAGCTGTTGATGATCTGTGGTAATTGCATGATTTTATCCTCTTTCTCTCTTAGATTCACAACTGTGTAAATATGATATGTTCTCTAAATCACATCCGCCTGGATCGGTCCCATAGCTGCGATGGCCGTCTGGTGCGTCTGGGGTGTCACACAGGCACAGGCCTTCTCAATGACACACACTCTCGCTTCCGGTACAAATGCCTTTGCCATGACCACATTGCTTAACACACAGATTCCGGTGCAGAATCCGGTAAAATCCACTTCCATGGGATATTCACCCTCTGCTGCCTCTCCTGCTGCCGTCACCTCTTCCCAGATTGCCTTCAGCGTATTTCCAAAATCCAGACTGCCAAAAGTAGGTTTTTTCACCGTAAGGATCTGGTCTGGCGCATAATGCTCCTGTACCGCCTTCACGATATCTGGATGGATCTTATATCCTTCTGTGCCTTCCTGTCCGTGCAGAACGGGCAGACGCTTTCCTTCCTGGGTGTACAGATAATCCGCCGTATGGGTATCCTTTGTAAAGATCACCTTGTAGTATTCCCCACTTTCTGCTGCCGCAACGATATACTTTACCGCCGCCTCGCACTCCTTGTTTCCCAGCGCCCCGGTGATGAATTCGTTCTGTGCATCCGTGATCACTAATACTTTCTTTGTCATGTCCCTCTCCTCTACTCGTTTTTCTATAATGATGCCGGGGCAAAAGCCCCCGACTTTGCACAAAAAGCAGGCAACCGCATCCTGCGACTACCTGCTTCTATTACTTATAGAAATAATTTCTTCACTTTTTCTGCATCAAATACAACTTCCTTTACCCCGTCCACTTCGATCTGATACAGGGCATTGGCTGCCAGATGCTCCGCCGCCTGCTCAAGGTCACGGATTCCACTGGTGTTGGAATAGATCTCCACCACCGCATCCAGTCCCTCTTCGGTGAGTGTGCATTCGTCTGTCTGCAGTCCAATCCTTTTCAGCACCTTCGGCAATGCAAATCTGGAGAAAATGATCTTCTTCTCCTCCGGTGTGTAATCCGGGATATCGATCACTGCAAAACGGGACATTAACGGAGCACTGATCTGCTCCTTGTCATTGGCAGTGGCGATGGGGTAGACACCAAAGGTGGGAACGGTACATTCCATATAGTTGTCCGTGAATCCCAGATTGTCAAGCAGTGTCAGAAGCACATCCGCCGGATTGCCGTTACCCTTGCCGTTTGCCGCCTTGTCCAACTCATTGATGATGAATACCAGATTAGACTCTCCCGCCATGGAAAAAGCCTCCATGATAATGCCCGGCTTGGCATTGGCATAGATTCTGGAGCTTCCGGTCAGCTGCTCCGGATCGTTAATGGAACTCATGTCCAATGTTGTCCAGGGCAATTTCAGGATCCTCGCCACCGCATAAGCGATCTGGGATTTACCGGTTCCGGCCGGACCCACCAGAAGCAGTCCGTAAGCCGGTAAGGTGTGAGTACGGTTAATCTGGATAATGGTCTCCATGATCCGCTGCTTGACTCTCTCCATGCCGTACAATTCCTCGTCCAGGATCCGTCTGGCTTCCACCGGATCAATGGCTTCGAAGTAATTGCCCTTCCACTGAATGTTCATCATGATGGACAGCGCTCTCTGGGCATGTCTTCTCTCTTCCGGAGACACCTCATGGGATCTGGCCACCGCCAGATTTCTTCTGGCCCACAGGCGGATGTTTTCCGGCATAGTCCTTCCGGCGCATGTCATGAAATCGGAGATACTCTGAAGGCTGGTAAGCTTCATATCATCGCCGTCTTCCTCTTCGTCCTCCCCCTGTTCCTCTTCTGCGGGAGCACTGCTGGCGAACAGTCTTTCCATCATGAACTGTAAAAATCCATCTTCTGCCGAAAGCTTGGTTCCGCCGCCAAATGCAGTCTCTCGGATCTTGTATACCGCATAGCCTTCTTCCCGGTTTTCCCCGGAAAGCCGGACATTGATGTGATTTTCTCCTAACCATCTGACGAGGCTTACGAATCTTGCATCGATCTGTAAAATATCGGCATAGGCACTGCTGCCCTCTTCCCTGAATTCGAAATTCGTGCGTTTGTTCTGATTGCCGAAGACACCGATAGCATGGTGCTTCCACTGCTCGCTGCTGTTGTCCAGGATCAGGATCGGCTTTTCGGGACTTGCCGCAGCCTCATTGGAACGGAACATGGTATAGGTGCATACGGGATCCTGCTTCTTCTCATTTTCCGGGATACTGCTGAAATCAAATACCGGCATTGTCAGCCTCCTTTTTTCTCGCCTGAATCTTCTCCTCATCGATCAGCTTAAACTGCTTTACCAGATTGGTCATATTCTCGGACTGAGCCAGCAGTTCCTCACTGGTAGCGGATAATTCTTCTGCTGCCGCAGAGTTGGACTGTACGATCTCGGAGATCTGGTTCACACCGCTCTCCGCCTGATTCATGGCATCTGACTGAGCAGCTGCAATCTGGTTCAGTTCCTCAGAATCCTGTGCGATCCTGCGGACGCCTTCCACGATAACGCTCAACGTCTGGGACGCATGATCCACAGCTTCATTGCCGGCATGGATCTCCTCCAGTGTACCGCCGATCAGCTCTCTGGTATTGACAGCGGACTGTGCACTCTGCTCTGCCAGCTTACCAATCTGGTCTGCCACCACAGCAAAACCTCTTCCGGCCTCCCCCGCTCTGGCTGCCTCAATGGACGCATTTAAGGACAGCAGATTGGTCTGACTGGCAATATCCTCGATCTCACCGATGATGTTGCTGATCTTCTCGGAAGTCTCGTTGATCTGTTCCATGATCTCCATCAAATGATTCATCTCGGTACGGCCTTCATCTGCCTTAGCAGAGTATTCCTGTGCCTGCCTGCTGGAATTCTTGGTATGCTCTGCAGTATTGTCTACCATAGAGGTAATATTAGTAATGGTTGCCTGTAGCTGCTGTACGGCTCCGGCCTGCTCAGTAGCGCCCTCTGCCAGAGACTGTGCGGCATCTGCCAGGCTTCCGGCACCCATGGATACCTGGCCGGATACGGAATTTACATTGTACAATGCTTCGTTCATCTTATATTTGATATCTCTCAGGGCTTCCTTCAATTCATCCAGATCCCCTGCATAGAGATCGGGGTAAAGAAATTTTACCGTCCAGTCACCATTTGCCATGGCATTCAGAGCCTGCTTGATATCCTCAATGATCATTCGCAGATTTTCAGCCATTGCAATGGCGGCACGATTCATCTCTGCCACTTCGTCCTCTGTCTTTACTTCCGGGAACTCTGAAGACAGATCACCTGCAGCAAACCCATCCAGTCTGTCTGCCAGCGCTTTCAGCGGTCCGGCGATTCCTTTGGCTATTCTTTTTCCCGCTTTTTCAGATCCCGCAAAGCCTACTCCGATGATCAGAAGGATTACGATAAAAATAACCACACGGAAAACATTCAGTTTGGCTTCCATGGCATTTCCGTTCGTTACACTGCTGTCCAACAGGCTCGTCATATCTGCATAGACCTGCTGGAACACGGGATCCATCTGTTCGCCTGCCATCTGCTGTGCCTGCATCCGCTTAGCAGAATCGGAAGCTGTTCCCAGTTCCAGTATCTGTGCCTCGATCTGCTGATAAGAAGCTACGCCGTCCTTGATCTGCTGGTAGGTAGCTCTTCCCTCATCCGTGATCATGTCATCTTCCAGGGCACTGATATAGGTATCCAACTGTTCCGCCGTCAGGTCATGGGCATTTTTTGCTGTAGCGATCAGTGTATCGTCATCATAGCCGATGGCGGCACGGGTCTCACTCCGCATCTCCGCGATAACGATCATCGCCTTACCGATGTCACCCTGCGCGAAACCGTAATGCTTCAAGGCGTAGGAATACTGATAACTCACGATTCCCATGGCCACACAGGCGATGACACCCGTCATGCTCAGCAGTATCTTGGTCTTACGAAATACTTTCAATAGGCGCTTCTCAATGGAGAGCTTGTTTAAACTGTTAAATCTGTCCGTTCTGTCCATTCCAATGTTCCATCCTCTCTGTAAACTGTGTGTAAAAATCTATCGTCCCCTCATACGGCAATAAATAAAACAGACGCAGCAGCAGGAGATTTTCTTCCCTCTGTTTCCCTTCGTCTTCTCCTGTCAGTCTTTCTTCCATGGCATGTAACAGGTCATGCCATTGTAAGGTAAATTGCTGATTGCGGGTCAGATCCGGAGTATCGATCCATTTACTGACTTTTATCTTGCTGCGGTTCTCCTTTGCACATTCCCCGGTCTGAAGAAAATAGGAAAATCCTCCATTTTCATAATATCTTCCCAGAGGAAACAGTCTGCAGATTCCGGGACGGTACGGGTGAATACTGCATCGACCCCCTCCGTCCAGATACGCACAGGCTTCCTCTGCTCCCTGCATTTTCAGATTTGGCAGGATCACACCGTCCACCACATTGAGCTCCACCGATGCCGCTAATAGCTCCTGCATGCTTTTCCCCATTCCTGTAGTCATCCGGTACACATCATAGGGATCCAGGATAATGGAATTGCCCATGCCGTGACAACACCGGGAACAGCCATTGCAACCACCGCAATCCGCTTTTACCATATCATTTGCTTTGTATAATCGGCCGTCGGATATCTCCGCAAGGCTTACATTTCGCTTCATATCTTCACCATCAGCCTCTCTGTGCCTTGCGTTCCATGATCTCCTTCAGGCTCTCGGTGTAAGGCGCTCTCGCCACCCCGTATTCCGTGACAATTCCGGCGATCAGTTCATGGTCCGCCACATCGAATGCCGGATTGTAGACCTTTACACCCTCCGGGGCCATGCGCTCCTTGTACCACATCTCAGTAACCTCTTCTGCCTTACGCTGCTCAATACAGATATCTGCGCCGGTGGCTGTGGCCATATCAATGGTGGAAGTGGGTGCACAGATATATACCGGCACTCCGTATTGTTTTGCTACCGCTGCCACCACGCTGGTACCGATCTTGTTGGCCGTATCTCCGTTAGCCGCCACTCTGTCACAACCCACGAACACTGCCTGCACCCAGCCCTTGGACATGACAGAAGCGGACATATTGTCACAGATCAGTGTCACATCCACGCCTGCGGAATGCAGTTCAAATGCTGTCAGTCTGGCTCCCTGCAAAAGTGGTCTGGTCTCATCCGCAAATACATGGAAGTTGTAACCTCTCTCCTGTCCCAGATAAATCGGTGCGGTTGCGGTACCGTATTTTACGGTTGCAAGTTGTCCTGCATTACAGTGGGTCAGAATACCATCTCCCGGTTTTACCAGTTCCAGTCCAAATTCTCCGATTTTTCGACATACTTCCACATCTTCCGCCCGAATCTGTAGTGCTTCGTCATGCAGGATTTCCTTCACTTTTGCGACAGTCTTGTGCTCTTCTCTGCCAGCCTTTACAGCCACAGCATCCATGCGCTTCAGCGCCCAGGACAGATTAACTGCGGTGGGTCTGGAAGAATCCAGATATTCCTTATATTCGGTAAATTTCTCATAAAACTTTTCAAAATCTTCGGTCTCGATGCGGTTTGCCAGCAGATAAATACCCAGTGCCGCCGCTACGCCGATGGCCGGAGCCCCTCTGACTTTCAACAGATAAATGGCATCCCAGATTTCCTGTGCCGTATGTAAAGCGATCAGTTCGATCCTGCCGGGTAATAAGGTCTGGTCTATGATGATCACCGCATCCTGTGCTTCATCCAGTGCCACGGTGTCGTAATCGAGAATTGTTTTTTCTTTTTCCATAGATACTCCTTTATATATGTTTTCGTAATTGTCAGATCCTTACGGTATCTTCCCGGTTAATTTTCATGCCGGATAATATCGGCAAATTCTGCTTTCGCTGCCTTGGCCAGATCCTCCGGTGTCAGACGGATCTGAGATCCGATCTTGCCGCCGCTGACATAGATCTGCTCCTGTGTCTTTGCGCTTTCATCGATTCTGGTCACGTACTGCTTTTTCATGCCAATGGCAGTACAGCCGCCGCGGATATAACCGGTAATGGCGTTAATGTCCTTTACGTGGATCATTTCCACGCTCTTTTCCCCTACCGATTTCGCTGCCTTTTTCAGATCCAGCTCCGCCGCAATAGGGATAACGAATACAAAATAATTCTTGCTGTTGCTCACGGTGACCAACGTCTTATAGACCTGTTCATAGGGCAGGGATAATTTGTCAGCTATCTGAAGACCGTCCACGAATTCCTCACACTCGTAGGTGTGATGGGTATAAGGAATCTTCAAAGATTCCAGGATCCGCATTGCGTTGGTCTTTATTTCTTTTTGTTTTGCCATAAAACTACTCACGCCTTTCAACAACCTGCAAACTTTGAGCCGAAGGCACAAATTTGCAGGTGAAAAATTTATTTTTCACCTTGTTACCCTTGGTATCATTTTATTTTACTATTTTGCTTCCCCCAGCGCAAGCATACAAGGCAAGAAACTTGCACAAGTTGCATCAGTTTTTTGCAGAAAAGAACTCCGCCCGACTCCCGGACGGACCGGGGAATCAGGCGGAGTTCTTATATGTTTTTAATCCGTTGTTACGAATTAGTTTGCTGCCTTCTCAGCCTTTGCAGCCTTCAGCTGCTCGGTCAGAGCGGGAACTACCTTGTTCAGGTCGCCTACGATACCGTAGTCAGCCACATCGAAGATAGGCGCGGTCTCATCCTTGTTGATGGCAACAATGAGATCAGACTCTTCCATACCTGCTACATGCTGAATAGCACCGGAGATACCGATTGCAAAGTAAATCTGAGGACGAACGGTCTTACCGGTCTGTCCAACCTGCAGATCCTTGGGCTTCCAGCCATTATCTACAACTGCACGGGAGCAGGATACGGTACCGCCAAGAACCTCTGCCAGATCGTCCAGGATCTTGAAGTTCTCTGCGCTGCCAACTCCACGTCCGCCGGATACCAGGATCTTAGCATCCATGATATCAACGGTATCGGATACAGCCTTAACGACTTCCTTGATGGTTACATATTTGTTGTTCGGAGTAAATCCGGGATTGTACTCTTCGATTACAGCCTTTGCACCTGCGATAGGAGCGATCTTCTGCATAACGCCGGGACGAACGGTTGCCATCTGAGGTCTGTTGTCGGGGCAGGCGATGGTAGCGATGGTGTTACCACCGAATGCAGGACGGGTCATCAGCAGCTGGTTGTGCTTCTGCTCCTGTCCGGGAATCGCATTGAGAGGGAAATCACCAATCTCAAGTACGGTACAGTCAGCAGTCAGACCGGTCTTAACTCTTGCGGAAACGGTAGGGCCGAGGTCACGTCCGATAGCAGTTGCACCTACCAGAACGATCTCAGGCTTATATTTCTCGATAACAGATGCCAGTGCATGTGCATAAGGCTCGGTTCTGTAAGTCTCCAGTTCGGGATCGTCCACAAGGATTACCTTATCTGCGCCATACTCAGCCAGCTTATCTGCCAGATTCTTTACATTATAACCGATCAGAACCGCGGTTACCTCGGTCTCCAGCTTTGCAGCCAGCTCTTTACCTTTGCCGAGCAGCTCCAATGCGATACCGCTGATCTCATTGTCTACCTGCTGGGCGAACACATATACACCCTTGTATTCTTCAATATTATTGGTTACCATGGTTTGCCTCCTATATTAGATGATGTGCTTTTCTTTGAATTTAGCCACAATGTAAGCTGCTCCGTCTTCAGGTGAATCGGGAACGATCTTCTCACCTGCGCCCTTACGAACCTTATCGGATGCCTTTGCAATCTTGGTAGGAGATCCCTTCAGGCCAAGGTTACTGTCATCAACATCTTTCAGATCAGCTCTGCCCCAGGTAGTGATCTCTGCCTTGCATGCATCGAAGATTCCGCCGGGAGTCATATAACGAGGCTTATTCAGCTCGGACAGTGCAGTGATCAGGCAGGGCATCTGGGCCTCTACTACATGATATCTGTCATCATACTGTCTCTGAACGATCACCTTGTCTCCCTCAACCTTGATGTCCTGTGCATAAGAGATTACGGGAAGTCCCAGATGCTCAGCGATCTGAGGACCAACCTGTGCGGTATCACCATCGATTGCCTGACGACCGGTAATGATCAGATCATAGTCAAGGTTTCTCAGTGCACCTGCAATGGTAGTGGAAGTAGCCCAGGTATCAGCACCGCCCAGTACTCTGTCGGTAACCAGAATTGCTTTGTCAGCACCCATAGCCAGCGCCTCACGAAGAGCATCTGCTGCCTTGGGAAGACCCATGGTCAGTACGGTAACTTCTGCGCCGAACTCGTCCTTCAGCTTCAGTGCAGCTTCCAGACCAGCCTTATCATCGGGATTCATGATAGCAAGCATTGCGCCTCTGTCAAGAGTTCCGTCAGGATTGAATTTAACACCGCCCTTGGTATCGGGCACCTGCTTAATACAAACAACAATCTTCATTGTATTTTCTCCTTACTTTTCTAATAAAATTTCCGACAAATGCCTGCTTGCTTATTTCAGCAGATCTGCGGAGATAACCATTCTCTGAACTTCGGAAGTACCCTCGTAGATCTCGGTGATCTTTGCATCACGCATCATACGTTCAACTTCGTACTCTCTGATGTAACCGTAACCACCGTGCAGCTGAACAGCCTTGGTAGTAACTTCCATAGCAACCTCAGCAGCATACAGCTTAGCCATAGCAGCTTCTACAGAGTAAGAGATCTTAGGATTGGTCTTGTACTCGTCCTTCTTGCGTGCAGCCTTGTATACCAGCATCTTGGCAGCTTCCACCTTGGTAGCCATATCAGCCAGCTGGAACTGTGTATTCTGGAATCCGGAAATGGACTTTCCGAACTGCTTTCTTTCCTTGGTGTAAGCAACGGTTCTCTCCAGAGCGCCTTCTGCAATACCCAGAGCCTGGGAAGCGATACCGATACGTCCGCCGTCCAGAGTGTGCATTGCGATCTTGAATCCCTGTCCCTGCTTACCAAGCATATTCTCCTTGGGGATACGGCAGTCGGTGAAGATCAGCTCGTAAGTGGAAGAACCCTTGATACCCATCTTCTTCTCTTTGGTACCGAAGGTAAATCCGGGAGTACCTTTCTCAACGATAAAGGAAGAAATCTCCTTCATCTTTCTGCCTCTCTTCTCTACGATACCGGTAACTGCGATCACGATATATACATCAGCTTCTTTACCGTTGGTGATGAAGCACTTGGATCCGTTGATGACCCACTCGTCACCATCTAATACAGCCTTAGTCTGCTGTCCCTGAGCATCGGTACCTGCACCGGGCTCGGTCAGACCGAAAGCACCGATCTTACGGCCGCTTGCCAGATCGGGAACATATTTCTTCTTCTGATCCTCAGTACCGAAGGTCATGATAGGATCGATACACAGAGAGGTATGTGCGGATACGATAACGCCGGTGGTTGCACAAACCTTGGAAAGCTCCTCAACACACATAGCGTAGGTCAGGGTATCACAGCCCTGTCCGCCGTACTCCTTGGGAACGGGAATTCCCATGAAGCCGTACTTAGCCATCTTCTCAACGGTCTCTCTGGGGAAGGTTTCGGTCTCGTCAACTTCCTGCGCAAGAGGTTTTACTTCGTTCTCGGCGAACTCTTTGAACAGCTGTCTCGCCATCTCATGCTCTTTGGATAATGTAAAATCCATGATGTTAATCCTCCATTGTTATTTATACTTGGTTGTAATTATGAACTTAGACTGTCCAGAGCCGTATCCGGCTCCGAACAGTTATTTTACCTTTTGCCTACTGTGCATCCACAGGAGTCTTGGTGCGGTCTGCATTGTATACATAGAAGCCCTTGCCGGTCTTCACACCAAGGTTACCGCCGCGAACCATCTTACGGATCAGAGGGCATGCACGATACTTGCTGTCGCCGGTCTCGTTGTACAGAACATCCATGATGGCAAGGCAGATATCCAGTCCTACGAAATCGCCCAGTTCCAGGGGTCCCATGGGATGATTAGCGCCCAGCTTCATAGCTGCGTCGATACCTGCGATATCGGATACACCTTCCATCTTGATGAAAGCTGCTTCATTGATCATAGGGATCAGGATACGGTTAACAACAAAGCCTGCTGCCTCGTTTACCTGAACAGGGGTCTTGCCGATCTCTTCAGATATCTTCTTGATGGTGTCTACGGTCTCTGCGGGAGTATTCACACCTGCAATTACCTCAACCAGCTTCATACGGTCTGCGGGATTGAAGAAGTGCATACCGATCAGAGGACGGGTCAGTCCGTTGCCGATCTCGGTAATGGAAAGGCTGGAAGTGTTGGAAGCAAATACACACTCGGGCTTGCAGATCTTGTCCAGCTCACCGAAGGTGGTCTTCTTAACTTCCATATTCTCAAATGCAGCTTCTACGATCAGATCGCAGTCTGCACACAGATCTTCCTTCAGGCCCGGAGTGATCTTAGCTACGATAGCGTCAACAGCCTCCTGAGTCATCTTTCCTTTTTCTACCAGTCTTGCATAGCCTTTTACGATCTTGGCCTTGCCGCCGTCAGCCCACTCCTGCTTGATATCGCAAAGAGCTACTTCATATCCGTCTACCTGGGCAAATGCCTTTGCAATGCCCTGTCCCATAGTACCTGCACCGATAATACCTACTTTCATGGTAAATCCTCCTGATTTTATACTTTTATATTCGTAATGATTAGCAATTCTTAAAAGGCTCTTTTACCTTCTCCTTGTTCTTGTCAAGGAAGAAAGCCATACCATACTTCTGATCTTCTGTCTCGAAGCAGTCACCGAACAGCTTCTCTTCGATCACTACTGCCTGATCCATATCTGCATCCAGTCCTTCGTTAATAGCCTTCTTGCAGTTGCGGACTGCGATGGGAGCATTCTTTGCAATGGTGGCTGCCATCTTCTGTGCTGCTGCCAGCATTACTTCCTGTGCACTCTTTACCACATTGCCATCTGCATCTACTTCTGCGCTGTAAACTTCGTTTACCAGACCGATTCTGTAAGCGTCTGCTGCCTTGATATTGCGTGCGGTGTAGATCATCTGTTTTGCCATGCCTGCACCTACCAGACGAGCCAGTCTCTGGGTTCCGCCGAAGCCGGGAGTGATTCCCAGTCCTACCTCGGGCTGTCCGAAGACTGCATTGTCGGAACAGATTCTGATATCACAGCTCATGGAAATCTCACATCCGCCGCCCAGAGCAAAGCCGTTGACAGCTGCGATCACGGGAATGGGGAAGGTTTCGATTTTGCGGAACACATCGTTACCCTTCTTGCCGAATGCCTCGCCCTCTGCCTTGGTCAGGCTGCTCATCTCTCCGATATCTGCACCTGCCACGAAGGACTTACTGCCTGCACCGGTGATCACCAGACAACGAACCGTTGCCAGATCTACTGCATCCAATGTAGCGTTCAGTTCATCCAGTACCTGAGAATTCAGAGCGTTCAGTGCCTTTTCACGGTTGATGGTGATGGTTGCCACATTGCCATTCTGCTCATACAAAATGTAATCCATGTTTTTACCTCATTTCACATTTCAATCAGTATTTTCAAAACCACACTAAGGCGATAGAGATTCTACCGCCCCAGCGAATTGTTATTCCATTAGTCCTCGATCTTAACGATGGTGGAGCATCCCATACCACCGCCGATGCACAGAGTAGCCAGACCGGTCTTGGCACCTCTTGCCTGCATCTCATGCAACAGAGTTACCAGAATACGGCATCCGGAAGCTCCTACGGGATGGCCCAGAGCGATAGCACCGCCGTTGGGGTTCAGCTGCTTATCTACATCGATGCCCAGTTCCTTACCAACTGCTACGGACTGTGCTGCGAATGCTTCGTTAGCCTCGATGATATCGAAGTCTTCGATCTTCATACCGGTCTTAGCCATTACCTTCTTGGTAGAAGCTACAGGGCCGATACCCATAACCTCGGGACGAACACCAGCCAGAGCGCCTGCTACGAAAGTAGCCATAGGCTTAACGCCCAGCTCCTTAGCCTTCTCTTCGCTCATAACAACGATAGCTGCTGCACCGTCGTTGATACCGGAAGCGTTACCTGCGGTAACGAATCCACCGGGATTAATGGCACGAAGCTTAGCCAGACCTTCGATGGTAGAACCATGACGAGGGCCTTCATCGGTATCGAATACGATGGTCTCTTTTTTCTTCTTAACTTCTACGGGAACGATCTCTGCCTTGAAGGCACCGTTCTTCTGAGCTTCTTCAGCCTTTAACTGGCTCTTTAATGCGAACTCATCCAGTTCTTCACGGGTAAGTCCCCACTCTTCGCAGATGTTGTCTGCGGTCTTGATCATATGATAATCATTGAAAGCATCCCAAAGTGCATCTTTGATCATGGTATCAACCATGGTTGCGTTACCCATACGATATCCGTAACGTCCCTGAGGAATTGCGTAAGGAGCCATGGACATGTTCTCCATACCACCTGCTACTACGATATCTGCATCACCGGCCATGATCATCTGTGCTGCCTGGTTCACACAGTTCAGGCCAGAACCACATACCACGTTCATGGTAACTGCGGGAACTTCGATGGGAAGTCCGGCTTTGATAGCTGCCTGACGTGCTACGTTCTGTCCCTGGCCAGCCTGGATTACACATCCCATATATACCTGGTCAACTGCTTCGGGAGCAACGCCTGCTCTCTTCAGAGCCTCCTTGATAACGATTGCGCCCAGCTCCGGTGCAGGAGTTGTGCTTAAGGTTCCGCCCATGGTACCGATTGCGGTACGGCAAGCGCCTGCTAATACAACTTTCTTTGCCATTTGTTTGTCCTCCACTTTTTGTTTTCGTTTGGTTTGCTTTCTGAAATGTAGATTGTTATTTTTTTATCATTTCACTGTCCCCATTTTAACATAGCGAAATCTGTTTTGCAATGCTTTTGTCAAAAAAATAACAAAATAACAAATGAAATTTTTAGAAATCAGAATTCCCGGATTTTTGTAGTGCGGATCCACTCTCTTGTTCCCTCGACTTTCTGCACTTCCTGCGTGTGTTTTGCCAGAAAACAGGTCAGCGGATAGACATCGATCCAGATCTCGTTGTCACTCTCTTTCTGTTCTTCATCAAAGACCAGTTCCAATCCCCAGTGCAGATGGGTTACTTCTATATTATTTACATTTTCTGTGGTACTGTAACCGGTATGTCCCATATAACCGATCACATCCCCCGCCGTCACCTCGCTGCCTTCTTCCAGTCCTTCCGCATAGGGGTAGTTCTGCCGCAGATGTGCATAGTAATAGTAGCGCTTATTATCAAAGCTGCGGATACCAATGCGCCAGCCGCCGTACTGGTTCCAGCCCAGGGCTTCCACAGTGCCGGACTCGACAGCAATGATAGGTACACCGACGAGCCCCATCATGTCATGGCCCAGATGCCTTCGTTTATATCCGTAGCTTCTTCCCGCCCCGAAATCATCATAATGAGTATAATCAAATCCTCTCGCAATGGGGCAATAACCTTTTAATCCGTATTTTTTCTGCCAGGTGCTCTGTCCGTCTTCTCCGATCACCTCTGCCTCGTATTCTCCCACCAGTCCTCCCAGCGCCGCGCTGTAAGCTTCCAGATAATACGGATAGTATTTCATATCTTTTGTGAGAGTTTCCATCTCTGCCTCTCCCTCCGCCAGCTTCTCCGCCGTCTCGTTCAGGATCTTCAGCGCCTTTTTGTCAAATTCCCCTCCGGTTCTGGCTGCGGTATATGCAAGCAGCGGGATCCACTCCACATGATGTTCCGTGTCAAACGTATCCACATCCCAGTCATATGCCTGGCAGAGTGCTTCATAGGATACGGTAAAGTCCACCCATTTGATATAATCCTTTCCCGCAGCCGAGGTTGCGGTGACCACCGCCTGTTCCATGCTTTCTGTCCGTCCTGTCTCCCGGAGCAGAAATGCTCCCATCATTATAAATAGAAGCATCACCTCTGCCCGGATCCATGCCCGCATTCTCTTTTCTCTGTCCATTCCCTGTCCTGCTCTCAGTTCCTCCTTACAGGTTATGTTTCTGATTTTTCCGGTATTCAGGCAATTCGAAAATCTCCGGGGCATATCATTTCCCATACAACAAAACAGCCTGCCGGAAACTCCGGCAGGCTGTAAATTTGTCTTTATTTAATTTTCTGTCCGGTTTTATACTTCCGGCTCGATCAGTCCGTAGGTATCGCCCTTTCTCTTGTACACTACATTTACCTGATCTGTCTCTGCGTTGCAGAATACGAAGAAGTTGTGTCCCAACAGTTCCATCTGAATGCAGGCATCCTCGGGATACATGGGCTTGATATCGAACTTCTTGGTACGAACGATCTTGATCTCGTCATCGTCTGTGTAATCATTCTCTACATAGGCTTTGCTGAAAGAAGCTGCCGCCTGCTGTTTGTCAACGATCTTGTTCTTATATTTTTTCAACTGTCTCTCAATGATCTCTTCCACCAGATCAATGGATACATACATATCGTTGCTTACCTGCTCCGAACGGATAATGCTTCCCTTTACCGGAATGGTCACCTCAATTTTCTGACGTTCTTTTTCAACGCTTAATGTTACATGTACTTCTGTGTCGGGATTGAAATACTTGTCCAGCTTGCCGATCTTTTCCTCCACTGCTGCTCTTAATCCTGGTGTAACTTCGATGTTTCTGCCAACAATAATAAACTTCATGCTGATCATCCCTTCCAAGTATTTATTTACAAGGTTTTATGTAGCATCCCTTGTATTTATTGTATAGTCATTATAGCACAATAGCACAGCTTTTTGCAACAATTTAAGAAGTTTTTTACTTGTTTTTGACATTCTGTATGTCAACCCTAAAATCGACAAATCCTGTCATTTTATTATTTTTATTACATGTTCACAAAACATTTGTTCCTGTTTTTTCGTAAATTTATCCCCCTTGCAGTGCCGGTTTTTCTGTGGATAATGTGTATAACTTTGTGTATAAGTAACTTTTATCCTATTTTCTGGCATTTTGGATGTGGATAACTTATTTTGTATTTAAATTTCTTTTCTGTCGTTTTTACGTTCGTGTCACTTTTTTTGTATACTTTGTATAGTTCCGTTTTGTCAATCCCCATTTCATCGCGTAACAATATTTTGACAAATTGCACAATTCGTTATACAACTTATAGTTTTTTGCCTTATCGGCACTTAAGTTCCACTGTCCACATGGAAAATAAACCGACCACATGACACGGTGCAATCGAGTAGTCTCGCTCATCGTATACACAAAAAAGCACTGTGTGTTTCCACACAGTGCCTTGTACTTGCTGTTATATAATCAGAAGATCCGTCGAACTGCCAGTACCTTCTTGTAATCCGCATTAGATACGATGATACCGGTCTTGGCGGTAGATGCATGAACGATCTGGCCGTTACCGATATACAGTGCCACATGTCCGGAGTAACAGATCAGGTCACCTGCCTGTGCATTGGCAAGTCCGTCAACCGCGGAACCCTGGCTGCGGTCTGCAGAAGAGGAATGAGGCAGACTTACACCGAAGTTAGCATATACACTCATTACAAATCCGGAACAGTCAGTGCCGTTGGTCAGGCTGGATCCGCCGTATACATAAGGGTTACCAACGAACTGTAATGCATAGTCGGCAACTGCGGTACCCATCTCGTTGTCTCCGCTGGCCGCATAAGTAACTGCGGGAGCGCTGCCGGAAGAGCCAGAACTCTTGCTGCTTGTGGCTGCCTTGGCTGCCGCTGCGGCACGTGCTCTTTCTCTCTCTTCTTTCTCCTTTGCCAGACGCTTTGCTTCTTCCTCTTTGGATTCTGCTTCTACGAATTCCGTATGCAGGGAAACAAATTCTGTAGAGACCCATCCAAGACCTTCCTCGGTATCTACCTGTACCCAGCCATCGGTCTCATCGGATACTACCAGATCGTCCTCCAGAGGAACCAGACCCAGCACCGATGCTTCCAGCGAAGGCTCGGTACGAACTTTCAATGTGGTGGTGTTAACGGTTGCCAGTCGGGTTCCTACCTTCTTGGCAAGTTCTACTGCTTCGTCGCCAGTCACACAGTACTCGGCTTTTACATAACCGGTTACGGAACCGGAAGAAATCTGATACCAGCCGTTCTCTTCGGAAATGAAGAGGCCAACGGAATCGTCATACAATTTACCGACGATCTCACCTTCCTCACTGGGCAGGCTTCTTACATTTACATAATCATTCACCTGTGCGATTACCAGATTCTTGAAGGACTCCTCCTCGGATGCTTCCGGGGTGGTATCCATCTGATCGTCACGGATCACAGTCTCAATAATGCTTTCAATCTGTTTCGTGCTTTTGGTACCTGTGGAAAGGCTCTCCAGCTTGTTGCCCTTTGCCAGGGTCAGCTCGATACCGCCGCTGGGCAGTACAGATGAAGATGCTGCTGCATTTGCAGTGATATTCATTCCGGAAAAAGCCATAACCGCTGCCATGGTGCAAACGGTAATTTTTACAGATTTACGAACCATTCTATCCTCCTGAAACTCTTGGAGCTGTCTCAATTTCTTAACTTATTTCTTTACATTTTCAAATCATTTGTTACGAATTTGTTACATCCGTTAACAAATATATCACGCGAACTCCCATTTGTCAATATAGTGAATTAATTGTCAATGTTGTAAGAAATTCCCATTTCATGCGGGTTTGCGGTGTTTTTACATAAAAAGAGCCACCATCCAGGTGACTCTTTTCTTTAAATATTCTTCGGTTTTCTTCCGAATTTCTTAATGAATTTATTACTAATCTGTGTCTGTTAACGAAAACGGTTGCAGTAATTTCCCGCGCTGACTGCTGCATTGGCACCGTCTGCCACCGCTGTTACGACCTGGCGCAGAGGTTTCTTACGGATATCTCCGGCCACATAAATGCCGGGGCGGCCGGTCTCTCCGGTCTCATCCGCAGGGATATAACCGTCTTCCCCGACTGCCACCAGTTCCCGCAGCAGTTCCGTGTTGGGATGGATGCCTACAGCGATAAAGATGCCTGCTGCCTCCAGATCTTTTTCCGCTTCTGTCTTCACATTTTTGATACGCAGCTTTTCCACCATGTCCTCGCCACAGATCTCTGTAACCACATGGTCATAGAGAATCTCCACATTAGGGAGACTCTTTAATTCCTCCTGCAATACCATAGCCCCCCGCAGACTATCTCTTCTGTGGATCAGATACACCTTTTCGCAGGTTCTTGCCAGATAGATGGCATCTTCCAGTGCCACGTCACCGCCGCCGACCACAGCCACCGTTCTGCCCCGGAAAAAGGCACCGTCACAGGTAGCACAGTAGGATACCCCCATGCCGTTCAATTCTTCCTCGCCGGGTACTCCTAATCTGGCATGTTCCGCACCGGTGGCAAAGATCACCGTACGGGTCTCCAGTTCCTGGTTGCCCGCATAGACGCATTTGTAATCGCCTCGTTCTTCCACACTGTGTACCGTAGCCTCCAGGAACTCCGCTCCCAGTTTCTCTGCATGATGCCGGAACGTCATTCCCATATCGAATCCACTGATGCCGGGAAGTCCCAGATAGTTATCCACCTCATAGGTATTGAGGATCTGACCGCCGCTCATGGGCTTTTCTTCTATAATAAGTAGATTCAATCCCGCTCTCTTACCATAGACTGCAGCTGACAGCCCTGCGGGACCGGAACCGATAATGATCAAATCGTACATAATTTTCTCTCCTTTTGTCCAGTGTAGCAGTTCCCCTATGGAAAAGCAAGTCCATCTGTGCTACACTCGTTTTACAGGTTTTTAGCATCCGGCACTGTTTTATTTCCAAAGCTTGCTGTAGAATAGCGGAACCCGTGGTAGCTGATGGACTTTGCGGATGACTTATGCCGGGCTGCCGCCGTGAATGAAAAACAATAATTCAGAAAGGATACTTTACATGAATACAATAAAGAACGCACCGTTGGCTCTTGTCACCGGTGCCTCCCGCGGCATCGGTAAGGCCATCGCAGAAGCCCTGGCCGAAGCCGGCTACCATCTGATCCTCACCTGTAGCCATACCTTGCCGGACCTTCAGGAAGTGGCTGCCTGTTTAGAAGAAAAATATGGCATCACCTGCACCGCCATGGCTGCGGACGCATCGGAACCCGCTGCCATCAAAAAAGTTTTTGCCTCCCTGGACCATCTGGATGTACTGGTCAACAACGCCGGAATCTCTTACATTGGTCTACTCACGGATATGAGTGTCGAAGAATGGCAGCATGTCCTGAATACGAACCTGAGCTCCTGCTTCTACACCAGCCGTCTGGCAGTGCCTCTGATGCTGCTGAAGCACAGCGGACGCATTATCAATATTTCCTCCGTCTGGGGAAATGTGGGAGCTTCCATGGAAGTGGCTTACTCCGCCTCCAAGGGTGGTGTGAACAGCTTCACCAAAGCACTGGCCAAGGAGCTGGCTCCCAGTAATATCCAGGTCAACGCCATCTCCTGCGGTGTTATTGATACTGCCATGAACCACTGCTTCTCCCCCGAGGAAATGAACGCCCTCCGGGAAGAGATTCCCGCCGACCGTCTGGGCCAGCCGGAGGAAGTCGCAAAACTTGTCCTCCAGCTCATCCAGGCGCCAACCTATCTCACCGGACAGATCCTTACTCTTGACGGAGGCTGGCAATAACACTCTCCGCCGATTCTCCCGGTACCAATGATGCCACGATCCGCTCCATCTCTTCTTTGGATCCAGCATCCCGGCACCGGAGGATCAGATGTTCCTTCTCCGTCTCTGTCAGTGCCGCATAGCCTTGCATGGCCTGTTCATTCATCGCCAGCGCCATGCCGAATCCTACCGGCAGTTCATTCAAGGGAAACGCTTCTGTTCCGCCGCTTCCCTCAGTCAATCCATCCATTGCAAACTCCTTTCCCGCGTTCTGCGAAGATGCCTCATTTTACAGGCATCCTGTTTTTGCATAACAATCGTGCACTTGATCGATAACATAATTTTGCATATGTTATCGATCAAGTGCTACTGTTTAGTCTGTGCAGGAGGAATCTGCGATATACAAAACGAAAACTCGCTCTTTGTAAATGAAAATCTCACGAATAACGGTATTCTCCGCCATCCGTGAGATTTTCAGTTTGCTTTCTGTCTGTCAGGTATCCAACATTATTTTCCGGCAAGATATTCTCTCATATGTTCTCTGATATGCTCGAACTGTTTTCTCGTATGAGAATTTTTCGACTCAAAATTCATCAGTCGATCCAGATACCCCTGTCTCTTCACAATACGGCAGCTCTCGGGATAGACCAGCTCGTACACCAGTGAAATATGTCCCACCACATTATCCACCGCTGTTTTCTTCAGGGAACGCAGCACAGCGTGCTCCTCATCAAAGCTCTGCAACACTTCCGGCGTCACTTCCTCCTGATATAATACCTCGGTGTCCACATTGTAGATTTCTTCCAGCGGGAATTCCACATTGACCTTCAAGATATCAATCTTATCCGCATCCCGTAAGATATGGCAGAACATTGCCGTACGTTCGTCCAGTTCTTCCGGAATCCGGTAGGCGCTGTGATAAAACACCGCCGTCCACAGAAGCTCATCGCAGGAAGCATCTTCTACAAAATCCCGGATACTGATTCCGGCATCTGCCTGAATTTCCTCGGGCAGGCTTTCTTCGCTTCCGGAAGCAAGTCCGTGTTTCTCTTCCCAGACCTTACCAAATAAAATCCTTGCTCCGTATTTCGCATGATCGATGGAATCTGCATCGGTGAAGGTACCATATACCCGCTGTTGTTCAAAGCGTCCCACATCATGGAGCAGTCCGGTCAGCCACGCAATGTCCACCTCTTCCTCCGGAAGGTCCAGAGATCTGGCGATCTGCTGACACAATCCGCAGACCCGGTAGGTGTGTTCTATTTTCAGGCGGATCATGTCCCGGCTGCTGTCATAACGGTCCGTGTATTCCTGAAATGCTGCCAGTGCTTTTTCTCTGTTGATCTTCATTGTTCGTTGCCTCTTTTGCCTCTTATCTCTTATATCATGTTTCATGACTCATGACCTGTTCGGTTTTTTCAAATCCATTCCTTCTTATCTGATGGTTTTTGTCTCTGTCAGGCCTTTTTCTCTGCCATCTGTACATATACCAATTGGTATACCACTACACAGATCACTGCAATCACCAATAACAGTCCCAGTTCCAATGCCCAGGTGGGAATGGCAGCGGCGCATATCACGGTTAAGAAGTCCACTGCAAAATGCAGTCCGAAGGCTGCTGCCAAATGCAGCTTTCTGCCAGTCTTCACCGCACTGTATACAAGAATCGACAACGCGATCTGCAGAGCGATCGCACTGATCCGCTCCACCGGTGCGAGATAGAACTGGTAAGCCGGCGTGGTCCAGAGAACAGAGAGCTGATGGTAGGTTACCTCCTGTTGTGCGGGCTCCAATGCCGTCATAGTCTTCTCCATCAGACCACCGTTGATCATGGCTGCAGTAAGGAGATTGCTCATAGAAGACATACCAAGGATCAGAAAAGCTTCAATGCCGCCATGTCCGGCGCCGTACATCAACGCATTTTCCCGGGTAAGATGTTTTTTCAGGCAGAATTTCATGGCGATCCACCGCCCACACTCCTCAAAAAGTGCTGCTGCAAGCCCACCGTAAATCGCATACAGCCAGATATTGTCCCGGATCACGCTTCCGGTCACCGTCAGCACGATGGCATGACAGATCTGCTCTAAGATCATGGCAAAGCCCACGAAGATACCGCAGCCGATGAAAAATGCCGGCACCCACGCCTTTGTCTTCTTATAGATAAAAATACACAAAAATATGGGTAAACCCACGGATAATAGCAGAGATATCACCATCCCCACCATACTTGCACTGCTTACAGTTCCCCAGACCATTGCTGTTTCCGTTACACTCTCAACTGCCATATATTCTCCTATCTGAGCGCCGCGGGACGCTCTGCGCACCTGTTATTTCACCGTTCCCTCTTGTAAGATTCTCCGGAAAAAGGTAAGAAAACCTTCCTCTACCGCCACCTGATCCACCGCCGTCTCAGGCAGATCATAGAAATATTTCCCGGTTCCGGGATCCAGGGAAATGCTGTCCAGCGGAAACCCCTCTCTGCGGATGCTGCTGTGGGGTACATCCGTCAGCCAGAATTTCTCACTTTCCATGTCAGGCTCCATCGCCTCATATACATGTTCCTCATCCTGCACATAGCAGATGGCATTGCGGTATTTTGCCGTAAGCCTTCCATAGCGTTTGACCAGTCCGATATAATGCTCCAGCATCTGCTCATCCGTCAGATATACACCGTTCACCGTACGCACATGCACCCCGGGCTGGATTGCCTCCGGGACATCTTCAAAATACAACCCGGAATCACCGGAAAATACAGGCATACGAAAAGCTTCATAATAAGCATGAGCTTTCTGCCTGGCATTCTCTAAAGGTGTATTGCCTGTCTCCGGGACATCGGGGATCTCCACCCCTTGTGCCCGCAAGTCCTGCAGACTGATCAGTTCAATGCCAAGCCCGGCTATGCGGTTCTGCATGGCAGCTGCCTTTGCCGGATTGCCGGTACCGTATAACAGTTTCATAAGCAATGTCCTGCTTCCTTTCCGGTCAGATCAGTGCCGGTGTCTGTGCCAGGACAGAGATAATCGCGATCGCCGCCAAAATCACAACAACTACCACTACTGCAACAATGGTCTTCTTTTTCATATATGATACCTGCTCTTTCTAACTCTTTTATGCTTTTGCATCCCATGGACTAATGATGGCATATTTCAAGGACAATTTCAAGGATTATGAAAATATTCGAGATGGCTCCACTTTCTCGCCCGGCCAGGATTTTCTGAGCGCCGCATAGGAAACCAAAAAGTTGGCAAGCCAGCCTGCAGGCACAGCAAGCCAGACAAAGTCAATGCCAAAACGCGGCGCACAGATCAAAGCCACGGACAGGCGGATCGCAAGGTTTACCATATTGGCAATGAGGAACGGTCGCATGATGCCAAGTCCGCGAAGAACTCCATCGGTGGCCATTTTAATTCCCATAAAGATAAAGAAGTAACCAAGCCATCTCATATAATCTCCGGACACCTGATAAGCCAGCGCGGTTCCGTCTTTTCCAAGAAATAGCGAAGAAATCTGCATGTGCAGTGTTTCAATGACAAGGAAGGCAACCGCCGCAAAACACACGTCCAACACCAATGCCGCATGATACCCTTTTTTGATACGCTCGGTTTTGCCTGCCCCAAGGTTCTGGGAAACATACGGCGAAACTGCATTGCCGATGGACACGAAGATCAGGGAAAAAACATTCTCCACCCGCATCGTCGCCGCATATCCTGCAAGTGCCTGTGTGCCGAAGGGATTTACCACTGCCTGTACGATCATCATACCGATCGATACGGTAGACTGCTGCAGGACCGAGGGCACTGCGATCCGAAGCATCGAGCGCAGCCTGCGCCCGTCAAACCACTGAAACGGGCTTTGGTATCGCCGCATCCGGTAAAGAAAAATCAAAAGTGAAAAAACAGCGGAAATTCCCTGGGCAATCAGGGTTGCAAGCGCAGCGCCGAATACACCAAGCCCCAGAACGGCTACCATCCAAAGATCCATCACAATATTCAGAATGGATGAAAAGATCAGCAACCCCAGCGGAATTTTTGATTCACCGATGGAAGTGAACATGGTGGAGAGAATATTGTACATGAACAAAAACGGAAAGCCCACAAAATAGACCCGCAAGTACAGTACCGCTTCCTCCAGAATATCGACAGGGGTCTGTAAGCCGCTCATCATCGCATGGGAAAAGCAAAAGCCAAAGACACCAAGGAGGATGCTCAGAAGCAAAAAGCTGATCAGCGACGTAGACACAATGGTTTTCATTTTGCCATACTCTTTTGCGCCGAAATAGCGACTCACAAGCACACCAGCACCGACACCGGCACCCAGTGCCACACAAATGAAAACATTCGTCAGGGCCGCACAGGCACCCACCGCTGCCAGTGCAGAGGAACCCACAAACTGACCGACGATAATGGAGTCAGCCATATTGTATACCTGCTGAAAAAAACTGCCGAGAATCATCGGCATTGCAAAAACCGTCAGCGCTTTCAGCGGCGCATCGGTTATTAAATACTCATCTTTTGACATGATCCTATTCCTCCACAGTTCCTTCAACATTCTTCCATGGCTTCCTCAACTCGTTCATCTGCATCTTCTGGAAGTTGGATGGCATCCAGCTTTCGCGTGAAAAGTTCAATCATCACAGGATACTGATTTGTAATTGGGTGACTAAACCGATAAAACTGCGGCACACCTTCTTTCTTTATATGCAGCAATCCCATTTCTTCAAGCTGTTTCGATGCCCTTGATATAGAAGTAGGTGTCAGTTCCAAGTTCTTCGCAGCTTGACTTGTAGATAGTTCCTGTGCGCCTCCATAAATGAAATGCAGTAGAAGCATCTGCGCCGATGGAAGTATTTCTTCCCTTGTCTTTTTTTCGGCGCTGCACCGTTCCTGCAAATCCACATAAGCCACTTCGATTCCAAGGACTTTATTGAGATACTCCATGTGTTCGCCTCCAATCTTAACTCTTTTTGAGTTAAGATACAATATTTGAGTTAAGAACAGTTGAAAATCAACATTATCAAATATTATTTTTACGCAAAAAAAGCCCGATGCAACATGAACATTACACCCACACTGCACCGGATATTCCATCGTCAACTGCTCTGTCTATTTTCTTCTTCCTGCTCATGCAGCTTCTCTTTCTTCTGCTCGTCCTCTTTCAAGATTTCCTGCACAATCTTCTGTTCTCCAGGCCAATCCTGCATTTCCGATTTGATTTTCTCTTAGAAATCCCCCGTACACCTTGTCCTGATCAAAGGGCCATTCCCCAGAACATTGTTCATCACTTATTCTCCAAGGGTTGCTCCATCTTCTTCCCATTCTCGCATACCCTAGTGTGGAACAGAATCATGTCGAACAGTTGCGCAGCTTGCCAAACACGCCAAGATCCCGCATTTCGGCATGACCCGCTGCAAGGTCTCGTAGGCCGCAATGCCCGGCAAGATCTGCCGCTTGAGGTGGTATTGCTTTTCCTTGCTTGCATCTGCATTTTCAGCCAGCAGCGCACTCAGGCGCATATCGAAAGCGGTGTTCAGTTCCTTTGCCCGCGCGGGAAAGCGCTGTGCCGCAGTCTCCCGGAAATCACGGGAAAGATAGGTTTCCTTCCTCTTCATCGTCCGTTACCCTTTCTTTTTGTATCCGCAGTCGCAGTAGGGCCCGCCGGAGGCAAGGGTGTACTGCCGCACAAAATTTGTCACGCCGCCCGCTTCGCTCATGGTGTAGTCCAGACGGCACAAAGCAGGGGTCAGGTCGTACAGCCCCAGTTCCTTCATCAGCACACAGATGCCGCACTTGGTAAAGCGTCCCTCGTAGCCGCTGCCATCCGGGTATTCGTAAAACTCCATGTTCCACGAATAGGGGTTGCGGTCGGCGGCTTTCAGAGCGGCAGTGGCTTTCATGGCAGCGATATCCTTTGCGGTGAACTTGCTTTTTCCGCTCTTACGGCAGAACCACTGCATGGGCGCTGTCATCATCGCCTTTGCGTAGTAATCCGTCAGGCGGTCTACCGCCGGGCGCTGCGGCATGGAGAGAATGAACGCGCCGAGCATTGCGCAGTTGACGATGTTCATCTTGAAGCGGTCCGATTTTTCAAACTCCGGCAGGTCTGCAATGATTGCTTTGTACTTCGGCTTTGCTTTTTTCGTGATCGCTTGTGCCGCATCGGCATCATAGCCGAACACCGCCGTCAACTGCTTTTGGAATGAGCCTGCAAACAACGCCCACATTCCCATTGGCATACCCATGTATTTCATTGCACTGCCTCCTTACATTCTCCGCATTTTGCCTTCTCCCGCAGCAACACCAGCCCCAATACCAAAACCAGCAGATGTCCGGTGGATTCCGTGCCGTGATCGATCTGATCCAGCGGCCACGGCAGAAGCGTGAAGAGATTTCCCACAATCCCCGTAAAAACGATGGGGTTGCAGAAGGATGCCAATATCCGCTGTGCTGTGTTTTTCAGCGGGAGCATCCTTTTCCAGATCATAACGAGCATCACGACGGAAAGAAGTACATCACACAGGATATATGCTGCCAGCAGCGGCGCGGCGTTGCAGTAAAACACCTTGTTGGCAATTTCAGCTGGCGCCTGCATATCGCCGTATTTCTCAAAGGTAAACTTGAAGATCAGCGCCACATTCATGAACATAGCATGAACATAGCCCCAGCAGACCGTGCCGGTGAGATAGGCGATTTGAAACAGCTTGACCCATTTCTGCTGCTTCGGTTGGGTGAGGCGTTGCTTCAAAAGCTTCCACATCTGGTGAAAACCGATGTAATAGAGTGCCGTTCCGAGAACACCGCAGATGATGCTGACCACCATGCGCCATGTTGCCATATCAAGATAGGCGACCTTGACCATCAGCCCAATGGATTCTGTGCTTTGGCTTTTCCCGGTCGCCGCAAATAAAAAGTCGCCGATCACATATAAAAGGCATCCAATCATACCTGCGATGAGTGCTCGTTTTTCTTTGCTCATTTTCATTGCTTGCCTCCAAATCCGATCTTCACGATCTGCATTTTCATCATGCCGTCACCGACCCTTGCATGAAAAAACAAAACAGCGGGAGCATTCCGATTTCCCAATGTCTTAAACTTCATTGTCTCCCCTTTCCTCAGTGAATAAAAGCCGTCATAAGGACCGCCAGCACCGCTGCTATACCTGCCATACCCACCGTGCCGAAAAGCCACTTTTTCTGCTTGTCTTTTGCAGTAATGTAGGGCTTCAGATCTTCTGTTCCGGGAATCGTCCATGCGTTCGTGTGCCCCACCCAGTAGCCATCGATCAAAAAGCGGTCAATGAGATTCATAACGGACAAGATGACAAGCAGCTGCCAGAAGCCCGCCGCAAAGCCTTTCGCACCGTTTATCCCATAGACACAGACCAGCACATAACCAATATAGCCGGGAATGCAAACAGCTTTGAAAAGTTGAGAATTGCGCTTGATTTTCTCGTGTGTCGTAAGTCCCAGCTTCACGCACCGCTGCTGCACTGCCGGGCTGTAGAGATGCACCATCCCAACAGCCCCCTTGCGGATGCCCACAGCACAGACAAGAGCCAGCAAAGCCCCCAACCCAAGACCTTCCAGAATCACCTGTAAAAGCATTACTTATTCCTCCTGTATCCGTTTTCATCCCGGTATTCGGGAAGTTCCTTTACGTATGGATCCTTATCGCCGCAGATGGTATAGTCGCATCGGCAGCCGTCCACGCCGTAAATTCATAATAGATGGGCTTGCTGTTTTCGTAAGGTGCAACATCCATCTCGTAATATGCCTTGTGGTCGGTCGGCGTAAAAACGCCGCGATGTCTGTTCTGCTTTTCAATTTCCTTTCGCAGTTCGTTCTCTGGCAGCGTGAAAGACTTTTTCACTCCGGAGAGTCTATACACTGCCCGTAGGATGGATGCAAAAATGCTCATGGCTTTTTTTCCTCTCATTTCCGCGCTGTAACGCACAGCCACCCCTTTTTGTTTTTGTGGCTCTTGATCCTACAAAATCCTGCTTGCTCCAGATATGCTTTCAGTGCAGTGTCCGTGTAGATGGTCATACCATTGATAATTTGTGTCCATTTGTCATCTTTTGCTGTTTCGCCGTTTGCTTCATTGCAGATGAAAAAGATCCCGCCGGGCTTCAGCACCCGATAGACCTCTCTGAAATTCTGTGCAAGCTCCGGCCAGAAGTAGACCGTTTCAAAGGCGGTCACCACATCAAACTGCTCCGCTTCAAACGGCAGCTCTGCCACACTTGCCTGCTGCACAGCACACCGTCCTGCCGCAATGGCTCTGGCATTGACTTTTCGCGCTTTTTCCACGCTGACGGCTGAGTAGTCGATGCCCTGCACCTTGCCGTTGGGGCACAGTTTCAACAGCGTTTTAATGTTCGCTCCACCGCCGCAGCCGCAGTCCAGCACCATGGCATCCGGGGCAGGCTGCAAAAATTGAAGTCCCCACGCTGCCATTGCGCTGTGTCCGAAGTTCATCATGGCAACCATGATCTTCCCGCCTAGTCCTACGGGTTTTCGGGTGTTTTCAAAGAATGACATATCACACCTCCGATTTCACACATTCGGCATAGGTCAGCGGGAAGGACGCTTTCAGCACAGCACTTTTTCGCACACTCCACCCGTTCTGCCGCAGAAAGCTCAGATACTCCTCACTCGTCCACCTGCTATGCAGAGGGAATCCTGCCAATCTCATAAAATAGGCTTTGATCCTTCCTCTAAGTGAATTTTCCGCGTGAGTAAAGGTTGGCGCGATCAACACACCATCGTCCTTCAGCACCCGTTTGATCTCTCGCAGTGATTTCTCTGGTTGCGGCACGATGTGCAATGCGTTGGATACGATTACCACATCAAATGAATTGCCTGCGTATGGCAAAGAAAACATATCCTGCACGGAAAAATGCAGCTTCGCAGAACAATTTCCCCGCTTGGCTTCTGCAATCATTTTTGGAGAGGCATCCGTCGCCTCAATGCGTGCCGCTACTTTTACGATGTGCTTGGCGATCAGTCCCGTTCCTGTAGCCAACTCCAGCACTGTTTTGTCTTTCACGACCGGACGGATCAGCTCATATATTTTTTCGTATGCTGCCCTGTCTTTTCGCATAAAGCAGTCATACAGACCTGCATTTCTGTCCCAGAAATTCTCGTGATCTTGCATTGTTGTCTCACCTTTTATAATTAGACTGTTCTAACCAGCACGCGCATATCCGCAAGTTAGGTTCGGCTAACTCGTGTGTTTAGAAAAAGCCGCATTTCTGCGACCTTTCGCCTTATTCAAATAACTTCCTCCATGCACTGCACACCAACGTTTTCAGCCACTGAGGATAACGATTCTCAATCTGCTCCTTGTGGGAACAGCCAAAATCTATTTTTTGCACCGTTGCGGTGGCCTTTGTCTTTTTGTCTATATTATACCGTGCTTGCTTCTGATTTGCAATGGTATAGTATTCTATTTTGTAAACTTCCTCTGTCACATCTACAAAAAAGTCTGTTGTATAAACATCAGGATAAAGTTCCCGAAGGTTAATTTTCTTCATTATGTACCTCCATTTCGATTCACGGGTGATTGACGGGTGAATCGAATGGAGGCG
>ERZ856578.1572-NODE-1572-length-42237-cov-4.029625_pt1 | contig 42237 bp, 36 predicted proteins | sample MGYA00514384_ERZ856578 | MGnify/ENA primary metagenome ERZ856578 (study PRJEB29103, sample SAMN06111958) | human gut metagenome | biome: human gut; feature: ankylosing spondylitis patient; material: healthy_person | host: Homo sapiens | place: China:Hangzhou...
GTCTGAAACTTAGGCATGTCCTTACTGTCATGCAACATAGCGTTGAAATCTTTTTTATCTTCATTTGCCATAATAGCACCTCCTGCTTTAAGCATAGCCTGCTTTTATAATCTATGCAATGAGACTGTTTGAATTTTTTTGCATAAACAAATTCCGATTTGTGCATCATCATATTTTATGAGGCAGGAAATATCGCTTGCGATGTTTCCTGCCTCATGACAAAAGGATCTTTATACGTACCGGAATATCTGCCGCAGGCAGGTACGAGCGCGCTGCGGCTTAAATTTTCTCGAAGTCCTCCGCGCCGTGCTTGCAGAGCGGGCAGATGAAATCAGGCGGCAGGGTGTCGCCTTCGTAAACATAGCCGCAGATCTTGCAGACATAGCCATGCTTTTCCTCTTCGATCTTTGGCTGCGGCTTCGGTTTGATGTGCTCAAAGTAGTAGCCGTAGGTAACAGAAGGTGCGTCGCGCAGGACTGCCGCTTCCGTAACCTCCGCGATAAAGAGCGTATGCGTGCCGTAATCGTAGGAGTCGATGACCTTGGCGGAGAGGAACGCGTTGGTGCCGAGTGTCACATAAGTGAGTCCGTTCTTGCTCCTGCCGATATGCTCCGCAAATCCCGCAAACTTGTCCGTATCCTTGCCGCTGGCAAAGCCGAAACGCTTGAAGGTATCGAAGGAAGCGTCCTCTGCCAGAACCGAAACGTTAAAAACGCCTGTATGAAGAATCATGTCGTGCGTGTAATTTGCTTTATTGACCGCGATGTTGATTCTGCCCGGCGTGCTGGTCAGCTGCGCCGCGGTATTGATGATGCAGCCGTTGTCCTTACCGTCAGCCTGCGCATTCAGCACGAAAAGCCCGTAAGAAAACTTATGGAAGATCGCAGGGTCAATCTTGGCTTCTGCCATGGCAGATTCGTCGATCACCGGTTTTTCAAAGCGCGGAATCGTATCGGAGATTGCTTTGACCAATGTATCGATTTCGGCAGCCTGTTCCGGTGCCAGCGAGGATTTGAGGGTCAGTGTCTCATTCAAAATCGTCATATCCTTGCAGCCTTCGATGATCTGGCGCATCAGCTTGCCGCTGGTCGGCGCCCAAGAACCGTTTTCGACAAAGGCTACGGTACGGTTTTGGATATTGTGCGCTTCCAAATCGCGCAGCAGCTCCTCCATGGAGACAAAAATACCGGCGTTATAGGTCGTTGAGGCGAACAGCAAATGGCTCCATTTGAACGCCGCCGCGATGATCTCGGAGGCAGGGGTGACGGACACATCGTACATGACCGTTTTGACACCGAGGTCGCGCAGTCTTGAAGAAATGATCTCCGCAGTATTTTCGGTGTTACCGTAGACCGAAGCGTAAGCGATCATCACGCCGGTTTCCTCCGGTGTGTAGGTGCTCCACTTCACATATTTGTCAAAATAATCCTCTAAATTTCTTCTCCATACGAAGCCATGCAGCGGGCAGATCATCTTGAGGTCCAGCCCATGCGCTTTTTTGAGCATAGCCTGTACCTGCGGACCGTATTTGCCGACGATATTGCAGTAATAGCGGCGGGCTTCATCCATATACTCGTTCTCAAAATCCACCTCGTCGGCAAAAATCGCACCGTTGAGGGCACCAAAAGTACCGAAAGCATCTGCGGAGAACAGCGTTCCGGTCGTTTCATCGTAGGTTACCATAACCTCCGGCCAATGTACCATCGGCGCGAAGAGGAATTTCAGCGTATGATGTCCGGTGGAGAGCGTGTCGTTTTCTTTAACCACAAAGGCTTTGCTGCTTAAATCCAACTGGAAAAACTGCTGAATCATTGCCAAGATCTTTTGGTTGCAGACCACCTTTGTATTTGGATAACGCAGGAGAAGCTCCAGCAAGGTTGCGGAGTGATCCGGCTCCATATGCTGAATGACGACAAAATCCAGATTTTTGCCGTTCAGTGCGTGTTCCAGATTTTCAAAGAAGGTTTTGCCGACCGCTTTGTCTACGGTATCAAAGAGAACATTGATATCGTCGAGCAGCAGATAAGCGTTGTAGGAAACGCCGCGCGGGACGGAGTAAACCCCCTCGAACATTGCAAGGCGCCGATCGTTGGCGCCGACCCAGATGAGATCATCTGTAATTTTTTTTGTACAATACATTTTTAACCTCCTGTTATATTCAGGTTTTGCTTCGTGTATTTTCGTAAGCGTTGATAAGACTATTATACAATGGATACCCCGCGCGAGGCAATGCGTAACAGCGAAGAAAATATTTTTTTTCGTTCTGTTTCTTCTTGCTTCTACGGTTTATGTGAAACGCAGATGCGCGAAAAAATCGCGCGAAGATTTTTCTAAGAGAAAGATCACAAATTTATGAGATTTTCGCAAGGATTTATGGTATCATAACGATAAAAGGAGCGCGACGATGAAAAAATTTCCGGAAGCTGCGAAGAAAAAAATCGGCTGGCAGATCGAAAAACTTTGAATTTTGCGGATTTTCCTCGGTATGCGGCGTGCAGATGAACATGCATGCCTATGCGGGGTGGAAAGATTTGAACAGCAGGCCGTGGCATAAACCGCAGGTGCAGGCTCATAATAGAGTTATGAGTTTGAGGGAAATCGTAAATGGAAACAATACCATATGGATGGAGCTGACGGTGTTCCTGCTGGGTGGCTGTGCTTACGGTCTGCTGGAGGTTCTGTACCGCGGGCACACGCACTGGACGATGCTGGTGACAGGCGGCGCCTGTGTGCTGACGCTGTTTTAGCTGCGGGAGTGGCTGCTGGTGCAGCCGCTGGCGGTCGGCGCGTTGGCTGGCGCGGTGATCATTACCGCCTATGAGCTGGCGGTCGGGCTGTTGGTCAATGTGAAGTTCGGCTGGCATGTTTGGGACTATTCCGCGCAGCCTGGCAATGTGCTGGGGCAGATCTGTCCGACGTTTACCGCGATCTGGTTCGTGGTCTGCTTTTTGTTCCTGTCGGGGGTGCGGCTGCTGATGCATGCGGTTTAAGCACAGGATACGGCAAGAGGACAGGATGCCACGAAGCATAAATAAAAAATAAATGAAACAATAGGAGAAAATATGCGTTACAATTATCAGAAATTACAAAACGGCAGCGATATCCGCGGGGTCGCGATGGAGGGCATCGCGGGAGAGGCTGTGAATCTCGGACAGGAAGAAACGATGCGACTGACGAAGGGCTTTGTGCTTTGGCTCAGTGAAAAGCTGCAAAAAGCGCCGCAGGACTTGACGATATCGGTGGGGCATGACAGCAGGCTCAGCGCGGAAAGCCTCAAAGCGGCGATTCTTATGGCACTGCAGGAAATCGGCGCGACGGTCTATGACTGCGGTCTGGCGTCCACACCGGCAATGTTTATGTCTACCATTTTTGAAGATTACCGTTGTGACGGCGCAATCATGATCACCGCCAGTCATCTGCCGTTCAACCGCAATGGCTTCAAATATTTTGACCGGGACGGAGGGCTCAACAAGGAGGACATCAGCCACATCATCGACTGCGCGCAGTGTGAGAATCTGGACGATCACTTTGACAGACCCGGCTGCGCGGAGAATGGGAGTGACGCGGGCGCAGGAAACGACGGCAGTGACAAGTCCGCACCTGAAGCCGGAAGCAAAACCGGCAGCGTACATAAAAAAGACCTGATCGCAAGCTATGCCGCGCATCTGCGGGAGAAGATCATTGCGGAGGTCGCTCGTCCGGATGTGCCGGACAAGCCGCTTGCCGGTCTGAAAATCGTTGTTGACGCGGGGAACGGCGCGGGCGGGTTCTACGCGGAGCAGATTCTGGCGCCGCTGGGCGCGGATGTATCGGCGAGTCAGTTTTTGGAACCGGACGGGCATTTTCCGAATCACCAGCCGAATCCGGAGAACAAGGAAGCCATGGAGTCTATCAGCCGCCGCGTTGTGGAAAGCGGCGCGGACTTCGGCCTGATTTTTGATACAGATGTGGATCGCTCATCTGCGGTTGATAAAAATGGCAGGGAAATCAGCCGCAATGCCATCGTTGCCATGGCGGCCGCGCTGATCGCGGTCGAGCATCCGGGTACGACAGTGGTGACCGACAGCATTACCAGTGACGAACTGACGGTATATCTGGAGGATTGCCTCGGACTCAAGCATCTGCGTTTCAAACGCGGCTACAAGAATGTCATCAACAAGTCGATTGCGCTGAACAAGGAGGGTATCGACAGCCAGCTGGCGATTGAAACCTCGGGGCACGCGGCATATAAAGAAAACTATTTCCTCGATGACGGCGCGTATCTGGCGACCAAAATCGTCATCAAGGCGGCGCAGCTGGCGCAAAAGGGGGCCGGTATCGACGTTCTGCTGGCATCGCTTGCGGAACCGAAAGAAGCGCTGGAGGTGCGGTTCCCGATCAGCGGCGAAGATTTTGCGGCATACGGCGAACAGGTGCTTGCAGACCTCAAGAGCTGGGCGTCGGCACCGGAACAGGCAGCACGCGGATTTTCTCTGGTGGAGCCGAATTACGAAGGCGTGCGCCTCAATGTCCGTAACGCGGACACGACCGGCTGGTGCCTGCTGCGCAAATCGCTGCATGACCCGATCATGCCGCTGAATGTGGAAGTCAGCCAAGGCAGCTGCGAAAATATTTTGAACGAAATCAAAGAATTTTTGCGCAAGTATACGCAGATTGTGGTAAAATAAAGATACCGCAGTGACTGCGGGGCAGGGCGCTTGTAAAGGTGCGGCCTGCTAGAAAATTATAACTAGACAGAGTAGGGACGGCGCGTTAAGTGCCGGCGGATGGGAAGTTGCCGCCGGACGAAAGCAAGCTTGCTGCGGTGCCGTACCCGCATCCGCTGCTGCAATCAGAGACAAAAGGCTCTCCTTTTTGCGGCGACTGTCGCAAGGATGGATTTTGTGCGGGATGTGCCACGCGATTGACGTGTGGGATAGGCTTGCATAGAGTTCGAAAAAAGGAGGTTTTTTTATGAAAAAATTAGACTTGAAGGCTATGGTTACTTGTGCTGCGCTGATTGCTGCGGCGATCGTACTTTCGCGATTTTTGTCCATCAATGCATGGAATCTCAAAATCGGATTTACCTTTGTGCCGGTATTTATCGCAGCCTATCTTTACGGACCGATCGGCGGCGCGGTGGTCGGCGGGATTGCCGACTTCATCGGTGCAATCCTGTTCCCAATCGGCGCCTACTTCCCGGGCTTTACGCTGACCTGTGTGATCACCGGAGCGGTGTACGGTCTGCTGCTGCACAAGAAGCAGACACCGCTGCGGATCTTGATCGCGATCGCGATCGTGCAGCTTGGCTGCGGACTTCTGGTAAACACCTATTGGATCTCCGTCCTGTACGGCTCACCGTTTACGACACTTTTGGTGACACGCAGTGTGCAGTGTTTGATTATGATTCCGGTCGAGTTTATCGTCATCGGTGCGATGAGCCGCCTGCTTGCGCGGCATAAGGCAAGCCTTACGGCGTAGAAGGACTTGCGAGTATGGTAGTGCAGCTGCTGCCATAAGGGCAGGATAGAAAACAAAAGAAAATCAAATCCATGAGGTGACAGGATGCAGGAATTGTTGATTCAGAGCTTGGAGATTGACTGGAATGAGATCGATGCGCGGGATTATCTGCGCAGCATTCATGCGGTACAAGCGCTCAAGAGACTGGCGTTCCATAGTCCGGTCACCTTTTTTGCGGGCGAGAACGGCAGCGGCAAGTCGACACTGCTGGAAGCGATAGCGGTTGCCTACGGGTTTAACCCGGAGGGCGGGACGAAGAATTACAGCTTTTCTACTTATGATTCTCATTCCGGGCTTGCGGAGGCATTGCGGCTTGTACGCGGCGTACGGCGCGCGGACTGGGGATATTTTTTGCGTGCGGAAAGCTTCTACAATGTGGCAACGCAGGAGGAAAGCTATGCAGACCCCGGACACCCGTCAGAGCGCTATCATCAAAAATCACATGGCGAGAGTTTTTTGGCACTGGCACAGCATCAGTTCCGCCCGCGTGGTTTGTATCTGTTAGACGAGCCGGAGGCTGCGCTTTCCCCGCAGCGGCAGATGAGCTTGCTGGTTGAGATCGCGCGCTGTGCGGCACAGGGCTCTCAGTTTATCATTGCGTCCCATTCGCCGATTTTACTGGCGATGCCGGAGGCTGAAATCCTGTGTTTTGATGCAGACGGTGTCCGCCCTTACACGTATGAAGAAACAGATAGCTATCGGATCACAAAGATGTTTCTCGACGACCGCAAGCGGATCCTGCATCATTTACTTGGCGGCATCGAGTGACACGAAAGGCGGGGGTTTGCAGCAAAGCAGGAGGAAGATATTTTCTTGGGGAATGATATAAAAATAACAAAGGCTTATTGACGATGCAGGGGCAATCCTTTATAATGAAGGAGAACGATATTGCAGATCTTACTTAATTCAGGAGGAGAAGATGAAGATGAGGAGATTGAAATTAGTTGCATTCGTTATGACTTTGGCTATGGTGATTTCTACGGCAAGTGCTTTCGCATGTACCGGTGCATACGTCGGCAAGGACGTCAGTGAGGACGGTACTACGATCATTGCACGCAGTGAAGACCAGGGAACCGGGGCTTATGCCAAGATGTTTAAGGTGCAGCCTCGTGTAACCAAAGCGGGTCGCTATTATGTGGACGAGGGAGAGGATCAGAAGGGTTTCAAGGTACCGCTTCCTAAGACAACCTATAAGTATACTTATGTGCCTGATGTATCCACACATGGAGACGGAGAATATCCTGCAAGCTGCACCAACGAATATGGCTTGGCAGTCGTAGGAACGGTTTCCGCAAGTCCTTCCGAGGCCTATGAGGCAGCGGACCCTTTCAAAGAGACCGGGACAGGTCTCAGAGAAGCAATTCTGCCGGGGCTGATCGCGTGTCAGGCGAAGACCGCGAAGGGTGCTGTCAACAAGCTGGCTTCACTGCTGGACAAATATGGCTCTGAAGAGGGCAATATTTTGTTCTTTACCGATCAGAAGGAAGCATGGATCTTTGAAGTTTACGGTGGTACGACTTATGCGGCTATGAAGATGCCGACGGATAAAGTCGCTGTTTTCGGCAACCAATTCATGATTGATGTGGTAGACGAAAACGATACAGAAAACTTCGTGTTCTCTAAAAACCTGTTTGAAACAATCGATAAGGTCGGCGCAGTCAAAGATGACGGAAAGTACAATCTGCTCAAGTCTATCAGCGGGCTGACTAGAGAAGAATATTCCAACATGAGAACCTGGATCGGACATAAGATTTTGGCACCGTCCAGCGTTGGCGCATACAGTGATACAGAGCTTTATCCGCTGTTCTATGCACCGGATAAGAAGGTTTCGGTTCTGGAAGTGATGGATATTTACCGTAACCGTTATGAAGGAACGGAATATGATATGATGAAAGCTGAGAACGTTGGCAGACGTCCGATCGGCGTAACACGTTCTTCGGATATCCATATCATTCAAACTTTCTATGATCTTCCGGCTGACACCTGCCAGTTGCAGTGGCTGGCCATGGGTAATGCGGAGCATTCGGTATTCATTCCGGCGTTCAGCGGCATCACGGATACACACAAATCCTACAAGATCGACAGCAACAACTACAACGCAAACAATATGTACTGGGCATGCAAACGTATCTGCGGCATCGCGGAGCAGGACAGAGAGTTCTTGAGCCAGGGTGTCAAGGATTACTGGAAGGCACAGGAGACTTCCATGTATAAGAGCACGATCAAAGACGTCAAAGCTCTGAAAAAAGCTTACAAGAAGAGTAAGAAGGATGGACGTGCTTACGCAACCAAGATCGCTAAGAACTATGCCGCAAAACAGCTTGCAAATTCCAATAAGTTATACAAGCAGCTGCTTTTCACATCGGTTGATAATGTGAATGACAGAACCAATAATGCGAGGAAAACAGTATTTGCTATGACTGCAAAATAAAAGTAATGTAATGAAAACCGGACGACAACTCACTGACAGCGGATGCAGCGAGGACAGTCGTCCGGTCTTATTTTTTAAACAAAAGATTTACAGAAGCAGCTCCATGTAAATATCCGATAGTTCAAAATGCGGCTTACACGCTGATCTCACCGCACAGATTGGTAGTTATCAGTTTTTTGATGGTTTCTTTCGAGTAACCGCAGCTGAAGAGGTAGTACAGTTTGGTGACAGCGGCTTCGGTGGTCATGTCGCAGCGGCCGACGGTGCGGGGCTGCGTGCAGATGGCGGAGGAGTTTTTGACAGCAATGGTGCAATAAAAAAACTTGTTTGTCCAAGTTGAACAAACAAGTTTAACCATCCACAAGTTTGGCGACCCACAAGTCTCTAAAAGTCTTTTGGATGATTGCCTAATAGTCTCCTTTTTCTTTAATAATTTTTTTTAATCTGCTATTATTGTCAAATACATCCTCGCTCAAATTGTTTAAGTCAAGCAAACTGCGAATACACCATTCAGGGTCCTGAGTGTGAAAGGAATAATATACGGCATTCATCTGCTTATGTTTAAACAATTCCATAATATAGCCGGTTGTCTGTTCTCGGGTATAAGCAATATATCTATACATATAACCCATCCAAAATAACGCACTTTTTGAATATTTTTCTTTCCCATAGCTTGAATCCCCGAATTGCTGCAGGATATTCTGCATGCCTTCATTTACATCAAGAGGTATCATTGCGCTATTGCCGTCGTCAAGTTTTTTGAGTAAATCCGAGTGTAAAAATCTTCTGATAAAGATTGGACTTGAACAGTTCAGCTCCTCCGACTTTTCAAACAGCTTACCCTGAAATTCAGCTAACAATAATCCATTATGATCAAACTCTCTCATTTTAATATTTCCTCAATATATAAGCCTGATTTGAACTCTCTTTTTGCGAGCTTTAACTTTGTATCAATTTCAAAACCCCGTTCGATTAAGGATTTTCGACAATCCTCTCGTTCGGGCATACTTGTATAATATCTTTCTATTGGAATTAATTTTTCAATTGCTTTCTCTGTTTTAAAAATATACTGAAGACCCAATTTGGATGCGGATAGAGAATGTAATGCAACATCTGTATTGATATCTCCCTCCGTAAACTGTGCCATAATATAAAACATCTTGTTGTCTGCAATCGGAGCAATTACCACATCTGCATTTTCAATCTCTGACACTATTTTGCGTATCTTATCATGAGATTCATATTCTTTGATGGTTCCCCTGTAATAGCAGATTGCAAGCATCCATTCCAAATTACAATCAAATTTTTTTATCTTCAGGTCATCCAAAGAATAGCGAAAAGAATAGACAGAGGAGTTCTGTTTCTCGCATATAAAGGACAATGCCTGGGCATAGGTCTCTCCAAGATAAAAGCCATTGCCAAAATCACAATTGTCTCTTGATCCGGTGCTTGTGATGGAAGAAAGGCCATCTTTGGAACCGTGAAATAGAACTGTTTGATATTTTTCTTTAATCAATTCCTCTTTGACGGAGTTAATACGGTAATTCTTTTCATATGCATAAGAATAAATTTTTTCGTACACATCACTTCGGGCACATCCTCTTTTCATTATTTCATCCAATGTAGTACGAGATACCTTTGTTCTTCTGGCAAATTCAATATTGTTAATGTGTTCAGCATCCATAAAGAAGCCAATATCATTTGTAATATTATAGTCACAATTTACTTGAATCATTCTTGATTACTCCTTTTCTCCAAATTAATTGTACAACAAAAAACTTGTTTGTTCAAGTTGAACAAACAAGTTTTTCAAAAAAGTGTCAGATTTTTGTCCGCCAAATGGTTGATATTGTAGTAAAGGGGAGGAAAAGAAAAATACCGCCGAGCGAAAGTTTTGCTCGAATTTTCCTGTGACTGTCAGCTAAAGATAGGGCTAAGGGAGGCCAAGCACTGGATATGACCGACACCAAGACCGGACGACAACTCACTGACAGCGGATGCAGCGAGGGCAGTCGTCCGGTCTTATTTTTTAAACAAAAGATTTACAGAAGCAGCTCCATGTAAATATCCGATAGTTCAAAATGCGGTGTATCACAGGTGGTATAAGTAAATCCCATGCTTTCATAAAGGCGCAGGGCAGATGTCAACTGGTGATTCGAGGAGAGGGTGAGTTTATGCTTACCTTCTTTTTTTGCAATTTCGACAACAGCTTCCATCAGTGCCCTGCCGATGCCCCGGCAGCGTGCGTTTTCCCGGACACCGAGTTTCAGAACCTCACCGGAATCGCCGTTGTTTTCGAGCATGACCATGCCGAGCACATCTTGTGCGGGATGCGCTGCAGATAAAGTATCGTTGACTGCAAGCAGGACATGACCCCCGCTGTCGAGGATCTGCTCTGGGTGATTGACCATTTCGACATCTAAATCCTCTAAAATGTCGTACTGTTTGAGCCAAGCCAGAGAAATTTCCGGTAGGGCTGCTTGATATGCTGCATGGTAAGGGATGATTTTCATACTTGACACCTCCATATCTTAAAAAGAGCTTCTCACGAAAACAGCTTGCGCTCTGCTACAAGCAGCGTTTGATACGCGTTTTGCGTTTTGCTGTGTAAACCTATCATAGCATACGGCGCAGAGCGCGGCAAGGGGGGGGGGTAAAATTTCAAAATATAAATTTGTACGGTTTTATAAATATACACTATAAAGCGATAAAGCGATGCTGCGATAAACCGACAAAATGCTGGATGCTTTGACGGTGGGATCTTGACGAAATCTAAGCAGATCTTTGATTTTTTCAGATTTGAACAAAAAAACTATGGCATAATTTTCACAAAAATATTATAATATGAGTTAAGGAGATGCAGTATGCTATACTGCATAAAAATACAATAAAAGTGGATATTTATAAGAAAATGGGGAGGGAAAAATGGCAGTGATCATCAATGGTCGTGACCTCACGATCGAGCAGGTCATCAGCGTATGCAGGCATCACGAAAAGGTGGAGCTTGCGCCGGAGGCTGTGGAGGCTGTAAAAAAGGCAAGGGCCTATGTCGAGAAAAAGGTGGCGGAGAAGGCTGTTGTCTACGGGCTGACCACAGGCTTCGGCAAGTTTGCGAATGTTGCGATCGATACCGAGCAGACAGCGGTGCTGCAGCGGAATTTAATTATCAGCCATACCTGTTCGATGGGCAAGCCGTATGAACAGAAGTACGTCAGAGCAGCGATGCTTTTGAGAGCGAATTCTCTGGCGAGAGGAAATTCCGGCATTCGGCTGGAAACTCTGCAGACCTTGCTCGATATGCTGAATGCGGGCATCCATCCGATTGTACCGGAGAAGGGTTCGGTCGGCGCGTCCGGAGATCTGGCGCCGCTTTCATGCATTGCGTTGGGACTGATCGGCTTAGGCAAGGTAGAGTATCAAGGCGAAGTGATTGCGGCAAAGGATGCATTCGCGCAGGCAGATTTGACGCCGGTGGTGCTGGCCTCCAAAGAGGGGCTGGCGCTCAACAACGGTACGCAGATGCTGACAGCCGTCGGTCTGAATACGCTGTACGATGCGATGAACCTGATGAAGATTGCGGATATCGCAGGCGCGCTGACCGGTGAGGCGCTGCATGCCATTGCCAAGGCCTATGACCCGAAAACCCATCTTCTGCGCGGACATCAGGGGCAGATGGACGCGGCGGAGAATATGAGAACTCTGCTGGAGGGTTCTAAGAACGCACTGCCGCTGCACGATACAAAGGTACAGGACCCGTATTCCCAGCGCTGTCTGCCGCAGATTCACGGCGCGTCCAGAGACGCGATTGCTTATGTATATGGCGTTGTCGCGCGGGAAATTAACGCGGTTACGGACAATCCGATCGTCTTTCCGGACGAGGACGAGGTCATCTCCGGCGGCAATTTCCACGGGCAGCCAATGGCATTGGCCTTCGACTTCCTGAAGATCGCGATCTCAGAGCTGGCGAATGTTGCGGAGCGAAGAACCGAGCGGCTGGTCAATCCGGCGATGTCCGAGGGGCTGCCTGCGTTCCTGGTCAAGGACGGCGGTTTGAACAACGGCTTTATGATCGCACAGTACGCCGCCGCGTCGATGGTTTCCGAGAACAAGGTGTACGACCACCCAGCTTGCGTGGATTCGATCCCGACATCGGCCAATCAGGAGGATCACGTATCCATGGGCGCGACCTCAGCCAGAACCGCCGCGATGGTACTCGACAATGCGCAGAAGGTCATCGGCATCGAGCTGGCAGCTGCGGCACAGGCGATCTGGCTGCGTCAGGAAATGGGCGAACATGGCATCGATAATCTGGCTCCGGCGACCAGAGCGGCGTATGATTTTATTCGAAGCAAGGCGGAACCGGTCGAGAAAGATATCCTGATGATCAATTATCTGGCAAAATTCGATGAGATGGTTAAAGATCATTCCATTTTGGAAGCGGTGGAAAAAGTGGCAGCTTTGAAGTAAGGTCAGAAACTGCGGTGTCCGAAGCGGCAAGACGGAGCGGAGACTGCTCAAAGGACAGATGGTGCTTCGGGAAATAGGAGTGCGTGTGTATAGAGCGGACGAGGAGGCTCGGACAGCGCCGCTCGTCTGCCACTGCGCAGGCATACCGATGAAAAACCACAGAAACACAGAAAAAGACCGTATGGCAGAAGGATAGAATATAACGAACAGGAGGGACAGATATCATGCTCAAAAACGAAGAAATCAGAGGCGCAATGACGATTCAACTCGGAAACGAATACCCGGATTATCCGGAATTTGCGGAAGGCATCCGTCGTGCGCCGGACAGAGGATTCCGGCTGACCAAGGCGCAGACCAGAATCGCGCTCAAAAACGCATTAAGATACGTACCGGAGGAACTGCACGCAAAGCTGGCGCCGGAGTTCATGGAGGAACTGACGACCCGCGGCAGAATTTACGCTTACCGTTACAGACCGAAGGAAAGAATCTACGGCAAGCCAATCGACCAGTACAAAGGCAAATGCCTGGCAGGAAAGGCTTTCCAGGTGATGATCGACAACAATCTCGACTTTGACGTCGCACTCTATCCATATGAACTGGTTACCTACGGTGAGACCGGATCGGTATGCCAGAACTGGCTGCAGTATCGGCTCATCAAAAAATATCTCGAAGAACTGACGGAGGATCAGACCTTGGTTGTGGAATCCGGACACCCGCTGGGACTGTTTCCGTCCAAACCAACCGCGCCGCGTGTCATCATCACCAATTCCATCATGGTCGGTATGTATGACAATCTTGACGACTGGGAAATCGCCGAGGAAATGGGCGTAGCCAACTACGGACAGATGACGGCGGGCGGCTGGATGTACATCGGGCCGCAGGGCATCGTACATGGTACCTTTAATACGATTCTCAACGCCGGAAGAAAAGAGCTGGGCGTGCCGGAGGACGGCGATCTGACAGGTCATACCTTCGTATCTTCGGGTCTCGGCGGTATGAGCGGCGCACAGCCAAAGGCAGCCAACATCGCCAATGCTGTCGGTATTTTCGCGGAAGTCGACCTTTCTCGGATACAGACCAGACACGAGCAGGGCTGGGTCGATGTGATCATGGACGATATCGATGCAATTTTCAAGCTGGCAAATGAAAAGCTCGCGGCAAAGGAGTCTATCTCCATCGCTTACCACGGCAATATCGTCGATCTGCTCGAAGCAGCGGTGGCAAAAGATTTCCATATCGACCTGCTTTCCGACCAGACCTCCTGCCACAATGTCTATAACGGCGGTTACTGCCCGGTCGGCATGAGCTTTGAAGAAAGAACCCGGGAACTGCACGAAAACCGCGACAACTTCATCAAGGAAGTTGATAAGACCCTGCACAGACATTACAAGGCGATCAAGACGCTGACGGAAAGAGGAACGTACTTCTTTGACTATGGCAACTCCTTCATGAAGGCCATGTACGACGCCGGTGTGAAGGAAATCTCTAAGAACGGTTATGACGATAAGGACGGATTTATCTGGCCGTCCTATGTAGAGGATATCATGGGACCGATCCTCTTCGATTACGGCTACGGTCCGTTCCGCTGGGTCTGCCTGTCCGGCAAGCCGGAGGATCTGGATGCGACCGATAAGGCCGCGATGGAGGTGATCGACCCGAACCGCCGCGGACAGGACAGAGACAACTGGATTTGGATTCGTGACGCGAAAAAGAACAAACTGGTCGTCGGTACGCAGGCGCGTATTCTGTATCAGGATGCGGAGGGCAGGCGCGACATCGGTCTGGCGTTCAACAAGCTGGTTCGGGAGGGCAAGATCGGTCCGGTCATGATGGGTCGCGACCATCACGATGTATCCGGTACAGACTCTCCATTCCGGGAAACCTCCAACATCAAGGACGGCTCTAATGTGATGGCGGATATGGCAGTGCAGTGCTTCGCGGGCAATGCCGCCAGAGGGATGTCGCTCTGCGCGCTGCATAACGGCGGCGGCGTCGGCATCGGCAAGGCGATCAACGGCGGTTTCGGTCTCTTGCTCGACGGCTCCGAGCGCGTTGATGAAATCCTGCGTTCCGCGATGATGTGGGACGTTATGGGCGGCGTAGCCCGCAGAAACTGGGCGAGAAACGATCACGCGGTCGAAACCTCCGTTGCCTACAACAAGAATTACGCGGGTAAGGGTCATATCACCATTCCGTTTATTGCGGATGATGCGTTGGTAGATGAGACCGTAGATCAATTTGTAAAATAGAGTATAAGGGAAAGCCGAGGCGGACCGGACTGTGCGGCTTTGCGAGGGGATTCGGAAGGGTTCTGTCCACCCGCGCAAGCCACGAACAGTCAGAGCAATCGCGCGAGGACAGAAGCCGCCGCGGCATGAAGTACAAAAATTTGAAAAACATAAAAACAAGAGGAAATCATATGGCAACCTTACTGATAAAAAATATCGGCACCTTGCAGACGCCGATCGGCAGCTTCGCACACAAGGGCAGACAGCAGGGCGAAAACCGCAAGCTGCATCAAGCGGCAATTCTCGCGGAGGACGGCATCATCAAGGCGATTACCGCGGACGGAACCTTGCCTTGCAGCGAAGATGAGGCGGATACGGTCATTGATGCGGAGGGCAACCTCGTGACGCCCGGACTGGTGGACGGGCATACGCACATGGTGTTCGGCGGCTATCGGCAAAATGAGATCCCGCTCAAGCTCAAAGGCGCGGGCTATCTGGATATCCTGCGGGCAGGCGGCGGCATCAACGATACCGTCCAAAAGACCCGCGCGGCAAGCTTTGAGGCCTTATACGCAAAGACCGAAGGATTTTTGGATGAAATGCTGGAGCTGGGCGTGACGACCTGCGAGGCTAAGAGCGGTTACGGCATTGATCTTGAAACAGAGGTCAAGCTGCTGGAGGTACTCAAGGCGTTGGATCAGAATCACCCGATGGATGTGGTTTCCACGTTCATGCCCGCGCATGTCGTGCTGGCAGACTGGAAAGGCAGGGAGAATGAATTTATTCAGCTCTGCATCGACGAAATGATGCCGTATGTCAAAGCGCATGAATTGGCGGAGTTTATCGATATCTTTACGGAAGATTCCGTTTTTGACGCGGCGCAGAGCCGCAGATATCTGGAGGCGGCGAGAAATCTGGGATTCGGGCTCAAGATCCACGCGGACGAGATTAAGGCTATCGGCGGCAGTGTGCTGGCGGGTGAGCTTGGCGCGACCTCGGCGGAGCATCTGATCGTGATCAATGACGCGGGGATGGCATCTATGGCGCGGGGCGGCACGATTGCGATGTGTCTGCCTGCGACTTCGTTTTATCTGGGAGCAAGCTTCGCGCCGGCTCGCCGGATGATTGACGAATTTGAGATTCCGGTGGCTATGGCGTCGGATTTCAACCCGGGTTCCTGTCCATCGCTGAATTTACAATTTGTGATGAATCTCGGCTATCTCAAATACCGGATGACGCCGGAGGAGATTTTGACGGCAGTAACCATCAATCCTGCCTGCGGCATCGGCCGCGGTGAGACAGTGGGCACGCTGGAGGCAGGTAAACAGGCGGATCTGGTCATCTGGAACGCGCCGAACATGGAGATGCTCTGCTACCGCTTCGGTTCTAACATGGCTCTCGCGACAATTAAGAAAGGAATTTTGGTATAGACATGAAATTAGCAGATATGACAGTCAAAGATTATTTAGACCTTTTGAAATCAGACGCGCCCGCGCCGGGCGGCGGTTCTGTAAGCGCGCTGACCGCGGCGCAGGGCATCGGGCTGGTCGGCATGGTGGCAGCACTGACCATCGGCAAGGAGCGCTACCGGGATTTTGAAGCGGTGTGCATCGCGGCAAAAGCGGAGGCGGACGCGCTCTGCGAAAAGCTGACGCTCGCCATCGACAAGGATACGGAAGCCTTCAATCTGGTGTCCGCGGCATATAAGCTGCCGAAGGACACCGAGGAACAGAAAGCAGCAAGGAGTAAGGCGATTGCAGACGCGACGCTCAAGGCAACCGAGGTTCCGTTCGAAACCTTGACACTCTGTTTGGAGGGGTTGAAAGTAACGGCAAAGCTGGTCGGCAAGTCGAACCCGAATGCCGCCTCTGACCTCGGCGTGGCAGCGCTGAATCTGCTGGCGGGCATTAAGGGCGCATGGCTGAATGTGCTGATCAATCTGCCGGGCGTCAAGGACGAAGCAGCGAAGGCAGGCTTTGAAGCCGGCGCGGCGATGGTTGCGGAAGCGGAGAAGCTGGCAGCGGAGATATACGAGAGCGTAAAGGCTTCGTTATAGGCTCGCGCAGGCAAAATGAGAATTTGCGGCGCGGGATACGACGCATGCCGTCTGACATGCCGGATTTCACAGATGTTCAGCGGCGCGCCGCATGCCGCGCATAGCATACACATACAGCGAAAACAGGGAAATCTCACGAAAAGCCGCAAAGCCGGCAGGAGATGTTTTCCCGGGAAAAGAAAAGGAGAACGAAAATGGCACAGATTATTGAAAGCATTCCGAATATTTCTGAGGGCAGGAGACAGGACGTGATCGAAGCCTGCGTGGATCAGATCCGCACGACGCCGGGCTGCACGCTGCTGAACTATTCTTCCGACCCGAATCACAACCGGACGGTCATCACCTACATTGGTGACGCGAAGGGCGTGGAAGAGGCGAGCGTGAAACTGGCAAAAAAAGCGGTGGAGCTGATTGACTTGACCAAGCATACCGGAGAGCACCCGCGTATGGGCTGTGTGGATGTGATGCCATTTGTTCCGGTGAAAGACGCAACGAACGAGGAATGTATCGCGTTGTCCCAGATCGTCGGCAAGCGCATCGCAGAGGAGGCAGACCTGCCGGTGTTCCTGTATGAAATGTCCGCGACCCGTCCGGAGAGAAAGAATCTGGCGACAATCCGCAAAGGACAGTTCGAGGGCATGGCCGAAAAAGTACAGCAGGAGGAATGGGAACCGGACTTCGGCGGCAGACGGATCCACCCGACGGGCGGCGTAGTCGCGGTCGGCGCAAGACCGCCGCTGGTTGCCTACAACCTCAATCTCAATACTTCAGATGTGCAGATCGCGAAGAATATCGCGAAGATCATTCGCGAGAAGGACGGAGGCTTAAGATGCGTCAAAGCGATGGGCTTCATGCTGGAGGATCGCGGCATCGCACAGGTTTCCATCAATATGACGGACTATCGCGTGACTCCGCTGTACCGCGTGACAGAGCTGGTCAAGGCAGAAGCCAGAAGATACGGCGTGCAGGTCATCGGCACCGAGGTCGTCGGTCTCTGCCCGATGAAGGCGCTCGTGGACTGCGCGGAATATTATTTGCAAATTGAGGATTTTGATTTTGACGCGCAGGTCTTGGAAAATTATATTTTATAGTGTATAATAGGGGTGTCGCTGCTCGCGGGCGGCGGCACACCTTATTTCTCAGGAGACAGCAAATGAGCACCAAAGAATTTTCCAATTCCTTTTCCTTAACCGATGAAATTGCGGATATTGTCAGAGAGCGTATTCTGAAGGGAGAGTACGAGATCGGCGAAAAAATCAAAGAAAATCAAATCGCGTCGGAGCTGCGCGTCAGCCGTACACCGATCAGGGAGGCTTTTAAGCTCTTGGAAAACGAAGGGCTGATTGATTACATACCGAACCGGGGCTGCTTCGCGAAGGGCTTCACCAAGCAGGATGTCGAGGATATCTATGCAGTCAGAGAGGCGCTGGAGGAGATGGCGGTTCGCTGGGCAGTCGCGCGGATTAGCGAGAACGAGATTGACGAGATGGAAGAGCAGTGCGATTTGATGGAATTCTATACGCGCAAAAAAGACAAGAAGAAGGTCATGGAGATGAATACCTCCTTCCACGAAGTGATTTACGCATCGGCAAAAAGCCGCTTTTTGGCGCAGGTGCTGCGTTCCTACAAGGACTATATCGACAAAACGCGCAAATCGGTTTTTTATGAGCAATCCTATCTGGAGGCAATTTTGCAGGAGCATCGTGCAATCCTGGAGGGGATCCGCGAGAGAAACGAAGAGAAAGCCGTTGCAGCGATGGCTAGGCACTTGGAACGCTCGCAGGCCAGGGCCGAGGCTGTCTGGAATATAAAATAACGGATGTAAACAGCTGGGGCGTTCGCTGCGGTGAGCGCATAGAGAACCAGAGAACCAGAGGACGAGAGGTCTGGAATTCATATGAGAAAAAGAGAGAAACAACCAAAACAGAACGGCGGTATGGCAAAACGTGTCATGGTGCTGCTCTTGCTTGCAGTGTTTCTTTTTTCGTTGTATCGGGTCCTGCATATCCTGCAGGGGTATCGAACCGCGCAGGCAGTCTACGACAAGGCGGCGCAGACCTACATGCTGCCGGTGGAACGTATGGATGGGAACGCGCAGGCGGAGGAGGTGCCGCCGCAGATCGATTTTGAGGGGCTGCGGGCGGTCAACCGGGATGTGATCGGCTGGATTTTCATCGAGGGGACAGATGTGAACTATCCGCTGCTTGCGGGAGCTGACAACCAGCAGTATCTCTTCCAGTCCTACATGAAGAAGTATGCGGTGGCGGGGAGCATCTTTTTGGACTATCGGTGCAGTACAAATCTCAGCGACTATCATACGGTCATATATGGACATAACATGAAGAATGGCATGATGTTCGGCGAGTTGGACGCATACCAAAAGGCAGACTATCTGGCGGCGCACCCGTATGTCTATATCATCATGGCGGACGGCAGCTGGAACAAGTATCGGATATTTGCCTATGCACAGGCATCGGTCGAGAGTGCGGTCTACGATCTGCCCTGCGATACGAAACAAAAGATCAAGGCACTGCGGGCGCAGCTCGCGCAGAGCAAGGGATATGCGGCAGGGGAGGCGGATGCAGCTGATGCTGCCGATGGCGCCCTGCAAGGCGCCGCGCAGGGCAGCGAAGCAAAGCTCCTGACCCTCTCCACCTGTACCAATGACAGCCGCGACGATGTGCGCTTTGCGGTACACTGCGTGCTGGAGGAGATGGGAAAGTATTGACATTTTTCTTTGGTTTTAGTATGATTGTGGGAGGAAATTTTGAAGGAGTCGGACAGTATGAAGTTTACGACGTTCTTGCGGTTTATGACGCTGCAGATGAATGCAAGATTGCAGCCAAAAGAACTGAATATCGTGTTGGGAGGCAGTACGGTGCTGGTTGGTATCACAGCGATCGTGACGATGATCCTGCGGCAGAGCATCTGGCTGTATCTCGTGCTTACGGCTGTGATGTTGCTGCTGATGCTGCTGTGCATGCAGCCCTACGCACGCCTGTTTGCAAAAAGTCAGGACGAATATCTGCAAAAGCGGTCCGATGATTTCAAGCGGTGGCAGGCGGGGCTGCTCAAGGAAGAGGAAGAGATCGAACTGAAAGAGAAGATCGTCTGCGGTATCTGGGTGTTCACCAGACTCGGAGCTGCGATTTTTCTCCTGTGTGCGCTGATCGTGTTTGTGGAGGAGACACTGTTGGCCTGATGCAAGAAGCCATCAGCAAAGCTGTTTTGAAAGGAACCGCCTGAGCAAAGAGGAGGTTCCTTTTTGTGTCCCGTTGCTTTGCAGCAAATACTTCTACAAATTATGGTGAATCGATTCTGATGCGGAAGAGTTGCATATATTCTTTTTAGACTATGGCATAAAATACGCACAAATGGATTGAAAAAGATTCTTGTATGTGGTATCTTTTTTGTAGAAGGTAAGTCCGCTGCATAATAGGACTGCCGAAGACGCAGATAAAAAGGAGATGATTTTGTGCCCACCATATCAATGTTTCGAGGCATTAAGATTACAATGTATTGGGCGGATCAAATGCCGCCGCATTTTCATGCGACTTACGGCGGGGAGGAAGTCATTGTTTCCATTCAGGACTTGGAAGTACTGGAAGGTACATTCCCAAGTAAGCAATTAAAAATGTTGCTTGGATGGGCGGCAATCCGCCAAGATCAGTTGATGGATAACTGGGAATTGGCAGTCAAAAAACAAGAACTGTTTGCGATTGAACCGCTGAGATAAAATATACCATAAAGAAAGGTCGTGAGATCATGGGGAAAAGTATGGAGTATTATCTCTTAAAGGGATACGAGCCTAAGATGGCGGCGTATTTTGCTGCCGGACGACGGCAGATCACGAAAGTCGTTCCCCAAAGAAACTTCACACTGCTTTTAAGCTTTGATAATGGAGAAACGAGACGATATGATGTCCGCCCCTTGATCCAACCGAAAACGGTATTTGCATGCTTACAGGATTGGAATATTTTTCGCAGAGCATATATAGATGAGGACCATAGTGTGGCTTGGGATATTGATCCTAATATCGACAGCAGAGAAAAATGGGACAATAAGCTGGATTTGTGCCCGGACGGTTGTTATGTAGACAGTGTCCCATATATCAAACAGTGACGCTGCTATCTGCGGAGTAAAAGTTAAAGTTTGTTTTGAAGGAACCGCCTGACCAGAGGGGAGGTTCCTTTTTGTGTCCGGAGAATGTGTAAAAGTCAGCTTTACAAGAAACTGCAGGGAATACACACAAATTTTTCTTGCAAAACGTTTTGGTATATGGTATCATGTCCTCGCACAGCGACTGACAAGGCAAAGCCGCAGACAGAGCTGATGCAAGACAGATGCCCAGAGTTATTAGCGAGTGGCAAGGTGAAGCCGCAGGAAGAGCTTAGAACTTATGGCATCATATGCCAAAAGCGAATGGAAACTGCACAGTATGAAATTGTGTGAACTTTGGCTGGTTTCGCGGCATTGACAGAGATCGACAAGCCGGAGATTTTGCAGAACTTAGTGCTACAAAATCATTGATTGTTATGCAGGAAATGTCGCTGTGCGATATTTCCGTAATCACGACAAAAGTACCTTGCGGCGTGTCGCTCATGAGTGAACGACATGTGTACATAGAAATCTGCATTTCGTTATGCAAACTTTTGTCCAAAGAAATGGTCGTCAGAAGGCGGCGAGAAGATTACCATGAAGGTAGTGCGAGAATAAGCGCTGTTTTTGTGGTTTTTTGTTTTTTGAGAAAGTGTGCTGCATTTGACAAGTGCGCACACGACCGGACAGCTTGCGCGTTTTACAATCGCGAAAGGGGACCGGGAAAGGAGACGCAAAAATGACATTACAGGAATTTTTTGAAAAAAATCCGAAAGCGGCGATCGCGTTTTCAGGCGGGGTGGATTCGTCCTACCTGCTGCGGGAAGGACTGCACTTCGGGAAAGACGTCAAGGCATATTATGTGAAAAGCCAGTTTCAGCCGGAATTTGAGCTTGCGGACGCAAAACGTCTGACAACAGAGCTGGGCGCGAACATGCAGATCATCGAGGTGGACATACTGGAAAACGCGGAGGTGGTGAAAAATCCGCCGGACCGCTGCTATTACTGCAAGCAGGCGATTTTCGGAACGATACTGCGGCATGCCGCCGCCGATGGCTACCGCACCATTCTGGACGGGACGAATGCCTCCGATGATGCGGATGACCGACCGGGTATGCAAGCCCTCGCGGAGCTGCGTGTGCTGTCACCGCTGCGCCCTTGCGGGTTGACAAAGGATGAGATCCGCAGAAAATCGCGGGAGGCAGGGCTGTTTACCTGGGAGAAGCCTGCCTATGCCTGCCTCGCAACGCGGATTCCGAGCGGCATGCAGATCACCGGAGAGCTTTTGACCCGGGTCGAGGGCGCCGAAGGCGCGCTGTTTGCGATGGGGTTTACGGACTTTCGGGTGCGCGTGCGGGAAGGCGGCGCGCTGCTGCAGTTTCACCGCGCGCAGATGGAAGAAGCACGCGCACGCCGCGCGGAGATCACGGAGAAGCTGAAGCCATGGTTTCCGGTGTTATTGCCGGATTGGGAGGTACGTTGATGGAACAGTATGAATTAAAAGAGATGCTCACGCATGTCGCGGACGGGAGCGTGAGCGTGGAAGAGGCGGTGCGCAGGCTCAAACGCGCGCCGTTTGAGGAAATCGGCATTGCCTCTTTGGACGCGCACCGCGGAATCCGGCAGGGCGCGTCAGAGATTATCTACGGCGCGGGCAAAACCGCGGCACAGATCGTCAAGATTGCGGAGACCTTGCGAAGCGGCGGGCAGCAGACGATCCTCATCACGCGTGTGGATGCGGAGAAGGCTGAGGCAGTGCGGGAAGCACTGGCGGCAGACGTGCCGTTCACCTATTTTGCGGAAGGACGCATCGGTCTAGTCGGCAAGAAAGCCACGCCGCGGCGTGAGGGATATATTCTGGTGGCGACCGGCGGAACCAGTGATATTCCGGTCGCCGAGGAAGCGGCACTGACCGCGGAGATTCTCGGCAATCATGTACGCCGCGTCTATGACGTCGGGGTTGCAGGGCTGCACAGGCTGCTCGCACATTTAGATGACATCATGGGCGCTCGCGTCATCATCGCGATCGCGGGCATGGAGGGTGCACTCGCGTCGGTCATCGGCGGTCTGACCGACGCGCCGGTCATCGCGGTGCCGACCAGTGTCGGCTACGGTACCGCGCTCGGCGGTGTGACAGCACTGCTTTCGATGCTCAATTCCTGTGCCAGCGGTGTCAGCGTCGTGAATATCGACAATGGATTTGGCGCCGGTTATCTGGCGGGACAGATCAACAATATGGAGGGTTAGACGGATGAAAACTTTATATATCGAATGCGCGATGGGGGCGGCGGGCGATATGCTGACCGCGGCTCTCCTGGAACTGATGCCGGATAAGGAAGCCGCGCTTGCCAAACTGAATGCCATGGGAATCCCGGGTGTGGCTTTTGAAGCAGAGCCGATCGCAAAGTGCGGCATTACCGGCACGCATATGCGGGTGTTGATTCATGGCGAGGAGGAAGGTGCTGTGCCATGTGGGCATACGCATGCGCAGGAAGATCACCACGAACATAACCATGTACATGAGCACCACCACGAACATGACCATCACGTGCATACACATGCGCATGCGCATGTGCAGGAAGACGCGCATTGCCATGACAGCGACGCGCACGACCACGAACACCATCACGAACATGATGCGCATCACCATGCGCATCATGGCATGGTAGAGATCCGCAGTCTGATTGCGGGACTTGCGGTTTCGGAGACGGTAAAAGAAAAAGCGCTTGCGGTCTATCAGAGCATCGCAGCGGCGGAGTCCAAGGTACATGGCGCGGAAGTCGATCAGATTCATTTCCATGAGGTTGGCTCCATGGACGCGGTGGCGGACGTGACAGCGGTCTGTCTGCTGATGGAGCTGCTGGCGCCGGAGCAGGTCATCGTTTCACCGATCCATGTCGGCAGCGGGACCGTACTGTGCGCGCATGGTAGACTGCCGGTTCCGGCGCCTGCCACAGCTTTGATTCTTGAAGGGATACCGATCTACGGCGGCAGCGTGCAGGGAGAGCTTTGCACGCCGACCGGAGCGGCGCTGCTCAAGACGTTTGCGGACAGCTTCGGTCCGATGCCGCCGATGACGGTGGCAAAAACCGGTTACGGCATGGGTACAAAGGATTTCGAACAGGCAAATTGTTTGCGGGCGATGCTGGGAGAGTCTTTTACGATGAACGGTACCGGCAGCAAAATGCAGACAGGACAGGATGCGGAAGGTGAAAACACAGGTAGCCGAGGCGCGGCAGGCAAGGATACAGAGACTGAGAATCCGGCAGGGCACGAGAGCAGGATTACAGAAATCTCCTGCAATCTGGATGACATGACCGGAGAAGATATCGCTTTCGCGGCGGAGCGTATCCTGCAAGCAGGCGCGCTGGACGTGTTCACCGAGTCGATCTATATGAAAAAAGGTCGCCCGGCGGTCAAGCTGACGGTGCTTGCGAGACCGGAGGACGAGGAACGGCTCGCCGGAGAGATTTTCCGTCATACGAGCACGATCGGTGTGCGGATACATACGGACAGACGCTATGAGCTTGCGCGGCGCAGCGAACAGCGAAAAACACCGCTCGGCACGATAGAGGTCAAAATTTCCGAGGGCTTTGGCGTGCGTAAGGAAAAAATCGAGTTTGCATCCTTGAAAGAAATCGCGGAGACGAGCGGTAAGCGTCTTGCGGAGGTGCGAGCGGCGCTTGCAGAGGAGCCGAAGAAGGGATAGGGAGGCAGAAGATGCGGAGACAAATGGGTCTCAAAACTGCATATGTATGGCGAAAAGCGCTGGAAATGCTGCTGATGCTATTGCTGCTTTCGGTAGTCGTCTTTGTGCTGGCGCGGCTCGCGCCGGGCGATCCATTGCGCGCCTATTACGGAGACGGATTGGAACGGCTGAGTCAGGCGCAGCAGGAGGCGGCGCGTGAAAGACTCGGGCTCAACGATTCTCTGGCAGTGCAGTATCTGCGCTGGGCAGAGCAGGCGCTGCAGGGAGACTGGGGAATCTCCTTCCAATACAAACAGCCGGTGACAGCAGTCATCGGAAAGATGTGGCAGAATACGTTGCTGCTGGGCGGGATTTCCTTCGCGCTGACCTTTTGGCTGGCCGCTGTAATCGGAAAATTTTGCGCGCTGCATGAAGGCAGCTTTGCTGACCGCGTGATCTGCAAGATTGGAACAGTGTCCGGCTGCATTCCGACATTTTTTCTGGCACTGCTGCTGATCCTGATTTTCGCGGTGAATCTAAGGGTCCTGCCGGTCGGCGGTGCGTATGATTACGGGGAGAGCGGCAACGCGCTGAATCGCGCGCTGCATCTGATCCTGCCGACCGCAGTGACGGTGCTGGAACATCTGTGGTACTACGCGTATTTGATTCGGAATAAGCTGGCGGAGGAAGCGCGCGGAGATTATGTGCTGCTTTGCAAAGCCAAGGGTATGCCGGCGCGGAGGATCCTCGCGCGGCATTGCATGAAGAATATTTTGCCGACGCTGGTGGTGATGATGGCGGTCGCGCTGCCGCATATCCTCTGCGGCACATACATCGTGGAAACCGTCTTCGCCTATCCGGGACTCGGCAAGCTCAGCTTTGAAAGCGCGATGTATCAGGATTACAATCTGCTGACGGCGCTCTGCCTGCTGACCGGCGCGGTGGTCTTTTTCTTTCAGTTTTTGGTACAGGTGCTTGGAGAAGCACTGGACCCGCGCATGAAAGCAGAGGCGAAAGGAGGTCTTGCGGATGCGTAAGCTGCACACGCCTTGCCGCAGCGGACAAAAGCGGCGCGGGATCGACCTGCATCGAGTACGGCTGTGGCCGCGCGGCAGAGGGATGCTCCGAAAACAGCCGCGCCGCAGGAAATTCCCACGTGCGGCGCTTGTGCTCCTGCTGCTGATCGTGGCAGGCTGCACCTTTGCGGCATGGCTCACACCGTATGAGGTTTCCGTCATGGACGGACAGGCGATCAGTCTAGCGCCTTGCCGGGCGCACCCGCTGGGAACAGATAGTTTGGGGCGTGACCTTTTGGCGATGCTCCTGTACGGCGGCAGGCTTTCGCTCTATATCGGTCTGCTCAGCGCGCTGCTGTCGAGCCTGCTCGCTCTCGTTTACGGCGCGATCAGCGGACTGGCTCCGGGCGCGTTGGATGCGCTTCTGATGCGCTTCTGCGAGCTTCTGATGAGCCTGCCGTCGTTGATTCTGGTGCTGTTCCTGCAGGCAGTCTGGGGGAAGCCGACACCAACCTCGATCGCGGTGGTTCTCGCGCTGACCTCGTGGATGAGCTTGGCAAAGCTGGTGCGCAGCGAGGTGCGCCGCATCAGAGAAAGCGACTATATCTTGTCAGCAAAAATCATGGGCGCGGATTTTACTTATCTTTTGCAAAAACATCTGCTGCCAAATCTGATTTCTCCGGCGATGTTCATGGTAGTCAGCAGCTTCGGACAGGCGATCATCGCGGAAACGACCCTGAGCTTTTTGGGTTTGGGGCTGCCGGTTTCACAGATCTCGTGGGGGAGTCTGCTGTCGTTGTCCAAGAACGCGCTGCTGTCCAATCAGTGGTGGATGATTTTGCTGCCGGGGCTTGTGCTGGTCACGACGCTGGTATGCATCACCGAGCTGGGGGAATACGCACGCGCGCGCAACAACCGCCTACAAAGCAATCTTTGATGCTGGGCTAATGTCCTTGGCACTGCGAGGGATTTTGAAATCAAGTAATAGAAAGAATGAATAGGAGAACAAACGATGCAAACAATGCGAAAAACAGAAACGAAGATATTTTCTTGGGTGCTGCTGCTCCTGCTGCTGGCAGGGCTTTTGACGGGCTGCGGCACAAATGATCAGGAAAACAGTGCGGACGGACAGCGTGTGCTGCGTTACGGCAGCGGCGATTATACCGCGATCAATCCGGCACTGTATGAGCATGGCGAGATCAATGCGCTGCTGTTCGCGGGGCTGACGGCGCACAACGAAAAGAACGAGGTCGTGCCGGGACTGGCGGAGGACTGGAGTTTCGACGAAAAAACCTGTACCTACACCTTTTCCCTCAGAGATGGGCTCACCTTCCATGACGGAGAACCGCTGACTTCGGCGGACGTGAAGTTTACGCTGGAGGCGATTCTCGACGAGCAAAACGGGTCGGAGATCGTTTCCAACTATACGGATATTGCGGAGATCCGCTGCCCGGACGCGCTGACGGTCGAGATACGCCTCACGCAGCCGAACGCGGCGTTTCCGGATTATATGACGATTGGAATCCTGCCGGAGCATTTGCTCGCGGGCGAGGATCTGGCGACCTGCGCGTTCAATCAAAATCCGGTCGGCGCGGGACCTTATCGTCTGAAGGAGTGGGACATGGGGCAGAGCATTACCATGGAGCGCTTTGACGACTATTACGGCGGGCAGCCGCAGATCGAGCAGGTGATCTTTGTGATCGTGCCGGACAGCGACGCGCGGGCGATGCAGCTAGAAGCCGGGAAAATCGACATGGCGCAGATCACACCAAAGAGTGCCGCGCAGCTTGCGGACAGCGAGGAGATTCGCGTGTACCGGATGGAAACGGCGGACTATCGCGCGATTGCCTATAATTTTGCCAATCCGTATTTTGAACGGCATCCGGAGCTGGCGAATATCCTGAGCTACGCGATCGACCGCGAGGCGATCATCAGCGGCGTGCTGCTCGGGCAGGGGGAGGCGGCATATTCGCCGCTGCAAAAGAGCGCGTACAACAATGCGGATATCGAGCATTTTACCTATGACCCGGAGAAAGCGGAGCGTTTGCTGGTCGAGGCGGGCTGGGCTAAGGGAGCTGACGGCTATTATGAAAAAGACGGCGAGTGTTTGAGCTTTACGATTGCGGCGATGGCAGACGATCAGGTGCGTGTGGATATGGCCGCGATGTGTGCCAGCCAGCTACAGCAGATCGGCGCGGATGTCAGCGCGGAAACGCGGCAGAGTCTGGACTGGGCCGGACAAGAGGCCTGCATCATCGGCTGGGGCAGTCCGTTCGACCCGGATGATCATACCTACAAGGTATTCACGACCGGAGCGGGAGACAATTATACCTCTTATTCCAATGCGGCAATCGATCGGATCTTGGCAGCGGCCAGACATACAGAGAACGTGGCGGAGCGCGAAAAGCTCTATTTGGAATTTCAAGATAAGCTGACGGCGCATTTGCCATACACCTTTATCGCTTATGTTGACGCGGACTACGCGATGAAAGCAAATATTCACGGCATTACCGAAGATACGGTGCTCGGACATCACGGCGTGGGCGTCTTTTGGAATATCGCGCAGTGGAGCATAGCTTAGCATATAAAATAGAAACTGAAAAGAAAAATCGGTTAGAAAACAGGAAGCGATGAGAGAAACAGGAGAACAACAAGAGAATATTTTGGAGGTGCGGGATCTGCAGCTGGCGTTTTTGGGCGTAAACGGACGCGTGGAAGCACTGCGCGGCGTGAATCTTGCGGTTGCGGCGGGCGAAATCGTTGCGTTAGTCGGAGAATCCGGCTCCGGCAAGACTGCACTGTGCAGGGCGGCGCTCGGCCTGCACGCCAATCATGCAGTGATAGAGCACGGGGGTATTTGGCTTGCGGGGCAAGATACCTCGACCTTGACAGAGAAGGACTGGTGCGCGCTGCGCGGCCGCGTCGCATCGATGGTGTTCCAAGATCCGATGTCCGCCTTTGACCCGGTCTATCCGATCGGGCAGCAGATCGCGGAGGTGATCCTTTTGCATCCGGCGTGTTTTGCGGGCAGCGGAATCGAAAAAAGGACCGCTGCCGCTGCACCGCGCCTTTTGCATTCGGCAAGTCTTACAGACAAAGGATCAACGCGCGAAGCGGAGCGCGTGCCGCAGGATGAAACCCGCGAAGCAAAGCGCGTGCCGCGCGATGCGCTGCGGACAAATTTATGTCAAGAAGCGAACTGTCCTCCTATCAAAAGCGGTTCGAGCAGCGGAGAGAAAATCGCGCTGCTGCCGCGAATCCGACAAATCGCGCAAACGGAAATGATGCGCCTTTGCCGAAAAAAGCAGCAGGAGCTGCGGCGCAGCGCGGAGGCCGAGACGGTGGCTCTGCTTGCGAAACTGGGTTTTGATGAGCCTGTTAGGCGTGCGCGGCAGTATCCGCACGAATTCAGCGGTGGCATGCTGCAGCGTGCCGCAATCGCGCTGGCGATGATCGCCAAACCGCGGCTTTTGATTGCGGATGAACCGACGACGGCGCTGGACATCGAAACACAGCAGGAGATCATGGCACTGCTGCGCGAGAGCTGCGCGCGGCAGGACTGCAGTATGCTCTTCGTGACGCATGATCTGGGACTGGCGGAGCAGATTGCGGATCGCATCGTGGTTATGAAGGACGGCCGCATCGTGGAGGAAGGGCAGAGCGAACAGATTTTTCGTGATCCGCAGCATGCCTATACGAAGAAGCTGCTTGGCTACGCGACCTACGGCAAAGGCGGCTCGCATTATCATGGACGCATTCGCGCTGCACAGCAAGAGAAAATAACACAAAAGGAAACAAAACAAACCGCAAAGGAAGCAGACGACGCGCTGCTTTCCATCCGCGGGCTTTCCAAAAGCTTTCCGGTTGATAAGCATACGCGCAAGCAGGTGCTTCACGATGTCAGCCTTGCGATTCGTCGCGGAGAAATTGTAGGACTGATCGGACCGTCCGGCGTCGGCAAGTCCACGCTGGCACGCTGTATCATGGGGATCTGCGCGCCGGACAGCGGTAAAGTGATCGTGCGGGAAGGCGCACGCATACAGATGATCTTTCAGGATTCCGCGGCAGCCTTCAATCCGCATATGACGATTGCGGAAATCATCGCGGAGCCGCTGGTGCTGCAGGCGAGACGGCAGCGGCGGGCCGATTGGAAACGCAGATTCGCGAAAGCCACGAGATGGTGGGATGCGGCGGAGAAGCCTGTCGGGGACGCGAGCCATGCGGACGGTGCGACTATCCAAACACGCGCGGAAGTTGAAAGGAAGCTTAGCCGAAACGTGCAGAGCGGCTGTGTGCGGTACGCGGGGGTAGCGCTTTCTGAAGAGGATGTAGCGAGCGAAAAGGCTATGCACATCACGCGGTCTCCTTTCACAGAAGCTGCAAATCGATCCATGGAAGCGAATCGCTTGGCGGTCGATACAGAAAGACAAGCTTGCTCGTCGGCTGGCACCGAACGCACGAGCGCCGCGCTACGCGAACACGTGCTTGCCGCCATGCGACAGGTAGAACTTGATACAGAGCTTGCCGAACGTCATCCCTACGACGTTTCCGGCGGGCAGCGGCAGCGCGCGGCCATCGCGCGCGCTTTGATCACCGAACCTGACCTCATCATTTGTGATGAACCGATTTCCTCACTGGATGTCAGCCTGCAGGCCGACATCATCCACCTGCTCAAAAAACTGCAGGAAGAGCGAGGTCTCAGCCTCCTCCTCATCTCCCATGACCTGCCGATGGTCGAGCATATCAGCGATTGGATCGTGAAGCTGTGATTGCAAAGCGCTGCAGACAATATGCTTACGCTTGAGCCTGACTCTGATTTCTGAAGAAGCATTTTGCTTGAACCGGAGACGCACTTATCAACAGCCTGCGTCGTGATACAGTTTTATTTATTATCCATGTTCAACATTTGGGATCATGCCGCCTACGTGCTGTGTATGATCCTTTTAATTTAAGGGAACGGTGCCGATAAAATGATCGTCGTATCAGACTGCAGTATCAGCTTCAAATAATCTGGCGAAAGTTATCGCTACGTAATCTGACGAATGACACCATGCATAGTATGATATGACTCATCATCGAAAACCTAAGTCTGATTAGCAAATCCATCCTAGAGTAATTCATATTTCTTTAGCTTGTTATAAAGCGTTTGACGTGAGATTTTTAGTTCATCTGAAGTTTTTGAAATATTATAGCGGTTTCTTATAAATGTCATTTTAAGAATTTCTTTTTCTAATACATTTAATTGTGACTTTAGAGAGGTCCCGGGCTTCATGAACGCTTCTGCAGCCAGTTGTTTGCTTGACAGTACCTGTTCTTGCGAAACAACCGTCTCTATTGTTCTTTGGTTAAACATATAGCTCGGCAAATCATGAATGGTTATTTTTCCTGAAGTTTTTATTGTACATGCATATTCAATAACATTTTTCAGTTCTCTAACATTCCCCTCCCAAAGATATTCTTTAAAGTAAGAGGCTACTTCTTCATCTACGCCTTCGACATTATGGTTTAATCTATGATTGTACAGATTGATATAGTGATTACACAGCAAGGGAATATCGCCACGTCTTTCTTTTAGTGAAGGAATAGAGTAGTTTGTCACATTCAACCTGTAAAATAAGTCTTTACGAAATTTACCCTCTTTTACCATAATAGACAGATTCTCGTTTGTTGATGATAAAATTCTTACATCTATATCCCGATCCTCGTTTTCGCCGATGCGACGAATGCTATGGTTCTCTATTGCACGTAGAAGTTTGCCTTGAAGCTCCAATGAAAGTGAGTTTACCTCATCAAGGTACAAGGTTCCGCCATCGGCAACCTCAAAGAGACCGGATTTATCAATCGCACCGGTAAAACTTCCTTTCGACGAACCGAAAAGAATACTCTCCATAAGATTATCAGGTATCGCAGCACAGTTTTGTATCAGAAACGGCTTACCTCTACGAGGACTGTTCGCATGAATCGTATGTGCAATTAGTTCTTTTCCGGTTCCTGTTTCACCATAAATAAGCACATTAGCGTTGCTCCTTGCAATCATTTTAAGTCGTTCAAAACTTTCTAAAAACGTGGCATCCTGTGTAATGATATCTTCAAAATCATACTTCGAAGTTATTCTGGAATGTCGTTTTTTTTGCGTATTTTCGCCGATCTCTATAGTCAGAACCATACAACCAATTACACCGGTTTCATTTATAAGTGGGTATGCGGAATTAAGTGATTTTTTAGGAATACCATTTACCTCAAAAAACTGTATTTCGTTTAAAATGGGTTGTTTTTTGTCGATTGCTTTGAATACAGTAAAATCCTCTCTTTCAAGAAATGGATAAAGTTCAAAAATGGTATGCCCTATGGCTTCTTCATCCCTCATCATATTGATTTGATCATTATAATCTTGGTAAAATAAAATCTTTCCATTTACGTCGCAGATTGTTATCGAGTCGGTTTGGTTGAATAACTCTTTAAAAACCTTATCAGAATTTTTCATTTCTATTCTCCGTACTATCAGCAGTAATATGTGATATCATTATAAAATATATAAAAATTTAATGCAACAGCAACATTAAAAATAGACATATTGTAAAAAAATCATACAAAATGTATAATATAATTAACGAAAAAAAGAACGGTTGCTTTGAAAAATAAAAAGCAGGAAGATTTATTTATCAATAACTCTAAAGACTTTCAATATGTAATGTGACGTTGGCACAAACCTTGCGATATAAAATAACAAAAGATATTCATTTAGGAGGGGATTATGACATTACTTGATGAATTAGCAAAAGAATATGTAGAACTATTGCTTACCAAGCATCAACATCACGACATTTGGGACGTGTATTGGTATGCAGATACTCCTTTCTATAAACGTACAGACATATATGTGAATAGAAACAGACCTGCTTACCCCTATAAACCTGCTCCATGCATGCCAAAGATGAGCTTGGAGCAAATCTTAGAAAAAACCAATGTACTCTACCAGAAGTTAATTACAAACGATGCGTTTGAAAATGGAAATGACGAAATACGTAATCAGTATTTGATTGAACATGTTAGATCCATGATTATGCGAACACACTTTTTGATGGAAAAACAGATGAGTTATGATGAATATACTTATGGAATGTTTGGCCTTAAAGCACCTGTTTCGGACATAAATTGTGTTGATGATGCAATTAGAGAATTAGACACAGTGCTTCCTGGTAAAGGGGATCTTGGACAACGGATTTTAGAATACAAGCAACGCTTAAGAATACCTCCAGACAAAATACCAGATGTTCTTAATAAGGCAGGAAGATTTTTTCATGAAGCAACAGTGGAAAATATGGGAACGCAGGATTCGAATATGCCGAGGTTGCGATATAGAAAAATAGAAGAAGGAAATGTTTTTGTTACGGTTCTATATGGATATGATTATGATAAAGTTTCACTTGAACAGAATTTTTCAACTATATTTCCTTTCTATCTCGATAATATTGCAGAGGTTGCAGGACATGAAATGGAGCCGGGGCATTTTACCTTTATGTATTTGCGAACGAAAGGAATGGTGGATACATCTTATCCGGAACTTGGGATAAATTCCCATGCACCATCAAGCGCATTTATTGAAGGAGGTGCACGTGCGGCAATAAAATTAGTACTAAATTCAGAAGAAAAAGGAAAAGCATTTGACTTGGAAATGTTCAATTTGGCGGGTGTGGATAAGGAATTGATGGAACAACTGCCGATATGGCGAAAATATATAGAATTATCAAGTAAATGCAAACTGGAAATTGAAAGAAATCTATGGGATAAAAAATGGTCCGTAAAAGAAGCTGCGGAATATGCAAGAGCAAAATACTTTATCACTGAGAATCAACCAGATGATGCTGTAAGACATTTTGCAAATGATCCAGGGCACTTTACATCGCATGATTATGCTACAAGTGTTGTGAATGATTACTATTCAAATCGCTATACAGAAACAAGCGAAAAATGGAAAGCGTACAAGCAACTTTGCCAATATCCTTTTATCATGAAAGAATTGGCAGATGGAACGTTTGATCCTTTTAGCTTTAAAATATGACGGATTACAAAACGATTTAAGGAGAGCAAATGGAAAAAATAAAATTTGGTATCATTGGGTTGAATTATGACACCGAGGCAGGGCGTGGTTGGCCTGGGGCAAGATACGCGCCGAAAAGCATTAGAAACGCCCTTGCGGGGATTATGAACAGAATGGAAGATAATTACCTTTTTGATGTATGCAACAGGCGTTTAATAGACTATTCGAAAATGGAGATAAAAGATTTTGGAGATACGGATGATATTTGCAGGTTTAATCATGAAAAAGCGTTGAGTGATATGTCAAGCGCGGTACAAAATGTAATTGATGACGGCTACATTCCTGTGATACTGGGTGGGGATCATTCAATAACAAACGCAGGATTTGATGCTTTATACACTAAAACAAAAGGAAACATAGGAATTATTGATTTTGATGCACATTTGGATTTGAAATATGATTCACACGTTCAAGGCAAATACTCAGGGAGCAGTGAAATAAGAAGGGCTGCAGAAAAAGAACGAATTAACCCGCATAATATAGTTGAAATCGGTCCAAGGGGGTTTAATTACCCGGAGCATTTTCACTATATAAAAGAATCCGGGATTACTATTTTTACACCTCAGGATGTGTACGAGCAGGGAGCACAGGCAATTGCAGAAAAGGCTTTAGAAATTGCGTCAAATGGAACGGAGGCTATTTACGTGACGGTGGATATTGATGCACTGGATATGGCTTTTGCTCTTGGTTCCGGAGGACAAGAGCCTGCAGGGCTTAACCACTTTCAGTTATCTAAGATGCTTAGAATTATTGCGCCATCAGCGAAAGCAATTGATTTTGTTGAAGTAAATCCGATGACAGATCATAGAGAACTTACAAGCCATGTTTGTGCGAATCTTATTTTGGATTATTTTGCTGGGGTATATATTTCAAACTTTGATTCTGAATAATTTCAATATATTATCAGTAATTTTTTAAAAACAATAGGAGGAAAAAGATGAAAAAAGAAACTACATGGAAAAAACTCGTAGTACTAGTGCTGACTGCATGTATGATTATGACATTTGCAGGATGCGGAGGAGATTCGGCTGAAAACGCAGAAACTGATACGCTGAATGTTGCATTAAGTGGCGATATCCTTGCAATTGATCCTCAGCAGACAGGCGGAACCCCTACCGAAACTATCAAGGCACACGTTTTTGATACGCTTGTCACGCTTAATTCAGACGGAACATTTAGCCCTAATTTAGCTACAGAATGGAATGTTTCGGAAGATGGAACGGAATGGACATTCAAACTTCGTGAAGGTGTTAAATTCCACGATGGAAGTGATTTCACAGCTGATGACGTTGTAAGAACGTATACGCGTTTGATTAATAATGAATACGGTGCTAATAGAGTCGGCGATTTTCCTAACTTCTTGGGAGCAGAAAAAGTTGATGAGTACACTGTCGTTTTAAAAACCGATGGTCCTGTGGGAAACTTCTTGAATCTGCTGTCTTATGGCGGTGGTGCAATTATGAGTGCTGACGCTATTGACACATTTAAGGATGATATCGGTAATAAGCCTATTGGCACCGGACCATATAAAGTAACAGACTGGGCGTCAGGAGATCATGCAGATGTAACCGTAAATGAAGATTACTGGGGAGATGCACCTAAAATTAAGAATCTTCACTTTGTAACAGCGCCTGAAGCATCAACGCGTACGAACATGTTACTTACCGGAGAGGCTGGATTCGCTGTTGATATTGAAGCAAATGATATAAAAGAAATCGATGATAGTGGCGTAGCTGAGATACGTTATGATGATACTAATCGTGTAGCACAGATTGGCTTTAATTTGGAGAAAGAACCGTTCAATAATCCGCTTGTACGTCAAGCAATGAATTACGCTATTGATAAAGAAGCCATTGTTTCAGGAATTATGAATGGCACAGCAACGGTTGCGAACAATGTAGTTGCGGCAAATGTATATGGATATGTTGACGGTGATTTCACATACGACCCTAATAAAGCAAAGGAATTGTTAGCTGAAGCAGGATATCCTGACGGCTTTGAAACAACACTTTGGACTCCACAGGGAAGATATTACAAGGATAAGGAAACGTGTTTGGCGGTAGCGGACCAATTATCAAAGGTTGGTATTAAGGTAAATGTTGAAGTACATGACTGGGCAACTTATCTTACTGAACTTCGCGTGCCTATGGATGAAGGGAATCAGGTTGAAATGTATATGCTTGGATGGGAATGCTATACTCAGGAGGCAGGATACAGCTTAGGTGCATTGTTCACTAAGAGAACAATGCCACCGAATGGATGGAATGTTAATTTCTATACAAATCCTGAAGTAGAATCCCTCGTTTCAAAAATTCAACAGAGCATGGATTCAAAAGAACGCTTTGATTTGATACAGAAAGCTTTAAAAATTGTTTCTGCGGATGCGCCATGGATTCCTATATATACTTTTACAATGGTTTCAGGAGAGCAAGTTGGTTTAGAGGGTGTATACATCCTTCCTACACAGTTGCCGAAATTTGAAAAAGCATATTTTGAATAAGCTATAATCGCGAAGATTTGCTTTTGTGAAGTATGGATTCAGGCAACCTGGCATGTATAATACGCCTGTCAGGTTGCCATTTCGTTTAAATTTGGGAGAGCAGTAAAATGAAAAAATATCTTTTAAATAAGCTGATAGGTCTATTGGTTACTCTCTTCATTGCTTCTATTATGGTTTTTTTAATTATACATATCATTCCAGGAAATCCTGCGGAAATAATGTCAGGACCAGGAGCTTCGCAAGCGGATATCAATGCGTTAACGCAGAGAATGGGATTAGATCAGCCACTATGGAAGCAATATGTAGATTGGATTTCCAACATTCTTTTACACGGAGATCTGGGAGACTCGTTATATACCAATGAACCGGTCAGCGAATTAATATCAAACAGCATGGGAAAGACCTTGATATTATCTTTTTCTGGAATTATGTTTGCGATATTATTAGGGATTCCATTTGGAATTATATCTGCCCTTAAACAAAACTCTATTATTGATGTTGTAATAATGGGTATTTCTATTATTGGAGTTTCTATGCCAATATTTTGGCTTGCATTGCTGCTGGTTATGCAGTTTTCAATCAATATTCCTATTTTTCCTGCTACAGGAAGTGGCACGTGGTTGCATCTTGTTTTACCAAGCATCAGTATTGGATTGAATTCTCTAGCCGTAATTGCAAGGATGACCCGCTCGAGTATGCTTGAGGTTTTAAAGCTTGACTATATCCGAACTGCTGAAGCAAAAGGAATTAGCAGTTATAAAATCATCCTTAAGCATGCATTAAAAAATGCTATGATTCCAATAGTAACCACAATTGCAATACAATTTGGTTATTTACTGGGAGGCGCAGTATTGACGGAAACCGTATTTGTATACCCGGGGTTAGGAAGATTGCTTGTGAATTCAATTAGCCGGCGAGATTATACAACAATACAGGGATGTATGTTAGTTATAACGGCCATGTTTGTAGTAATGAACACATTGGTAGACATGATTTATCCGTTGTTTGATCCACGTGTTAAGATACAGAATTCACCAAAAGTCAGAAAGAGCAGGTCTTGATATGAAAACAGCAAAGAAAATACTAAACAATAAAATGGCAATGATTGGATTGTTTATTGTATCCATTATTGTTTTCTTTGGTTTGTTCGGGCCGATGATTGCAAGCCATGATCCTATGGAGATGGATTTGTATAATATTGGTGCAGCGCCTAACGATGACCATATTTGGGGAACAGATGAGATGGGAAGAGATATTTTTAGCAGAGTAATCGTTGGCGCAAGAACTTCCTTGATAATAGGTGTTGCCGTGGTGTTTATTGGATGCGGTGCAGGAATTCTCATCGGATTGATCTGTGGATATTTTGGAGGGATTATTGATGGGATTGTTATGAAGATAATGGATGTTTTGATGGCATTTCCAACAATACTACTTTCTTTGTTTTTCATAACGATTCTAGGTATCGGAACAATTCCTGCGGTCATTGGAGTAGGTTTGGCTACGATACCTAGGTTTGCGAGATTGGTAAGAGGCTCGGTTTTAAGTATAAAGGAGAAGGAATATTTTGAAGCAGAAAAAGCTGTAGGGCAAAGGGATGTAATGATTATGCTCAAGCATGTCCTTCCAAATTGTATTGGTCCGATAATCGTCCAAGCGACATTAACAATGGGAAATTCTATTATATCAGTCGCCGGTCTAGGTTTTTTAGGACTTGGTGCAGATCCAGGAATTGCAGAATGGGGCGCAATGCTTAATGATGCAAGAAACTGCCTAAGAACTATGCCGCAAATTGCTACGTTTCCGGGGTTGGCCATAGCATTAACCGTGCTAGGTTTTAACTTACTGGGAGACGGCCTTCGTGATGTGCTGGATGTAAGGCAGGATTAAGGAGGAAGTATGAAAAGCAAAGACTATATTTTAGAGGTCAACAATCTATCTACGACCTTTTTTGTAGACAAGAAAGCAGGAAAGGCTGTCGATGATGTATCATTTTCTTTAGAAAGAGGGAAAATACTAGGAATAGTAGGCGAATCTGGAAGTGGCAAAAGCGTAACTGCAATGTCAATTATGAGGCTTCTTGGAAAAACAAAGGGTCGCGTTACCGGTGGAGAGGTACTATTCAATGGTGAAAATCTGCTGAATAAAAATAAAAGAGATATGCAGAGAATCCGCGGAAAACATATTTCAATGGTTTTTCAGGAACCAATGACCTCATTAAACCCGGTATTGACTATAGGAGATCAAATTACGGAGACCTTATTGCAGCATGAGGGCATCACAAAAGAAGATGCATATATTCGTGCAAAGGAACTTTTAGAAATAGTACATATCCCTTTTGCTGAAAAAAGGTTGCATGAATATCCACATCAACTATCCGGGGGCATGCGTCAAAGGGTTATGATAGCGATGGCATTGAGCTGCAATCCGGAACTGATTATTGCTGATGAGCCCACAACTGCGCTAGACGTTACAATTCAGTTACAAATACTTGAGCTGTTTAAAGAGTTGGTGGAAAAATATAGGATGAGTGTCATTTTGATAACACATGATATGGGCGTTATTGCTGAAATGGCGGATCGTGTTCTTGTGATGTATGCGGGTCAGGTAGTAGAGTATGGTGATGTGGTTTCTGTATTAAAAAAGCCGCTTCACCCATATACAAAAGCATTAATTAAAGCAATTCCACGTCTAGACGAGGATGAGCAACTGTTACATGCAATTCCCGGGTCTATACCACAATTATATGATATGCCAACTGGCTGCCATTTTAATCCTAGATGTGCCTTTGCCACGGAGCAATGCAGAACTGAAAGACCTATAGAAAAATGTGAAGGAGAGCAAATATGTTACTGCTGGAACATGAACAAATCAGGAGGTGGTTCTGGTGGAGAATAACAACATTTTTGAAATTCAAGGACTTACCAAAACATTTATTAAGTCCGGAAGCGAAATACGTGCGGTAGATAATATTAGCTTTTATGTTAAAGAGGGAGAAACTTTAGGTCTTGTTGGAGAATCAGGGTGTGGAAAGTCAACTACCGGGAGACTGATATTGGATTTAATAAAGCCTTCAAGTGGAAGGATAATGTTTGATGGAAAAGATGTAAGCAAGTTTAATAAAAAAGAAAAAATGGAGTTTAGAAGAAATGCACAGATAATATTTCAAGATTGCTATGCTTCATTAAGCCCAAGAATGCGCGTAGGTGATTTAATAACTGAAGCATTAAGCATCCATCATATAGGAAAAAACAAGGCGGAACGGCGTGAAATTGCTAAAAAATATTTTGAGGATGTAACATTATCTGCGGATCAGATGGAACGTTACCCACATGAGTTTTCAGGCGGTCAACGTCAGAGGATCGGAATTGCCAGAGCGCTATGCTTACAGCCTAAGCTGATTGTTTGTGATGAGCCTGTATCAGCATTAGATGTGAGTGTTCAAGCCCAAATTATCAACATGATGATGGAAATACAACAAAAATATGGAATGGCGTATCTTTTTATTTCGCATGACTTGTCTGTGGTAAAGCATATAAGTGATAGAATAATGGTTATGTACTTAGGTAAGATTGTTGAAATTGCGGATAAGGCAGAACTATATAAAAATCCTTTACATCCATACTCAAAAGCGCTTCTGTCGGCAATACCGATTGCTGATCCAACTATTAGGCGTGATAAAATAATTTTAGATAAAGAAATAAACTTCAATGAATATAAAGAGGGATGTAGATTTGCAGACAGATGCTGGATGGCTAAAGAAGACTGCCATTGCATTACACCTGAATTGAAGGACAAGGGTAATAATCATTATGTGGCGTGCCATTACATATAAGTTATAATTTTTTGACAACATGAAGGGGAGATTATTTATGAAAGTACTTACATTTGGAGAAATTATGCTGAGGCTCAAAGCACCGGGTCATGAACGTTTGATGCAGAGTCCGATGCTGGAAGCGACATTTGGCGGCGGAGAGGCAAATGTTGCAGTATCCTTAGCAAATTACGGTATGGATGCTGCGTTCCTTACTGTATTGCCACAGAATACATTGGGGGATGCTTGCGTTGGGGAACTTAGAAGGTTTAACGTAGACACCGGCAGGATCTTGCGAGGACCCGGCAGAATGGGGATATACTATCTCGAAGCAGGGGCGAATCAGCTTCCGAGTAAAGTGATTTATGACCGCGCAAACAGCAGTGTCGCACTTGCCGGTCCCGGTGCAATTGACTGGGATTTTGCGTTTGAGGGGATCGAGTGGTTCCACATCACAGGAATCACGCCGGCAATTTCGGAAAGCTTGATGCTGCTCTCTTTGGAAAGCGTGCAAGAGGCAAAGAAACGCGGTATTAGGATTTCTTGTGATCTCAATTACAGAAAGAATTTGTGGAAATACGGAAAAGATGCACAGGAAATTATGTGTATCATAGCCGCCATGTCAGATGTACTGATCGCCAATGAAGAGGATGTGCAGAAATCACTGGGTATCAGCATAGATGTAGATGTGGAATCAGGCAAGATTGACAGCAGCAAATATGAGAAACTCAGCCAAAAGGTTTTAGAAAGCTACCCTAATGTTAAGAAAATAGCCATCACTTTGCGTGAAAGCAAAAGTGCGGATACAAACGGATGGTCCGCTTGCTTAAATGATCGCGAAGCCTTTCTTGTAAGCAAGCACTACGATATCCATGATATTGTTGACAGGGTCGGCGGCGGAGACAGCTTTGCGGCAGGTCTTATTTACGGACTGTCACACTATGATTCCGATCGTGAGGCACTTGAATTCGCAGCTGCAGCTTCATGCCTGAAGCATAGCATCTTAGGAGATTTCAACAGAGTCTCGACAGAGGACGTAGAGAAATTGATGAAAGGTGACGGCTCCGGCAGAGTACAACGATAGAAAAGATGGGTGAACAAGATGAATGAAATACTTGAAAAAATATCGAATATTGGAATTGTTCCTGTGGTAGTTTTAGATGACGCGTCGAAAGCAGCGAAGGTTGCAGAAGCACTCCTTGATGGCGGAATTGACTGTGCCGAGGTGACTTTTAGAACAGAGGCCGCAGAGGAATCCATCAAAAACATTTCAAAGGCGTTCCCTGACATGCTTTTGGGAGCCGGAACGGTTCTCACCACAGCCCAAGTAGACAGAGCGATAGCTGCGGGTGCCAAGTTTATTGTTACGCCGGGATACAATCCGGAAGTTGTGGATTATTGTGTGGGAAAAGGAGTACCGATTGTTCCGGGATGCATGGATACGAACGCTATTGAAATGGCATTGGCTGCAGGTCTTGATACGGTGAAGTTTTTTCCAGCCGAACAAGCAGGTGGTGTGAAAATGATGAAAGCTTTGTCCGGACCATATGTAAATCTCCATTTTATGCCGACCGGCGGTATAAACAGGGAAAATCTGCGTTCTTATCTGGCTTTTGACAAGGTTGTTGCCTGTGGTGGTTCTTGGATGGTAAAAAAAGATTTCATCGCAAATGAGCAATTTGACGAGATCGTAAACCTTGCGAGAGAGGCCGTGATGACAATGTTGGATTTCCGGGTTGTGCACGTAGGTATTAATAACGATTCCGAAGAGGAGGCAGAAGCACAGGTAATGCGTCTTTGCAGGCTCTTTGGATTTACAAAGGATGTTAGGAGTGCGTCTACTTTCGCGTCTGATGGCATCGAAGTCTGCCGAAAACGCTTTCCCGGCACGCATGGGCATATCGCAATTGGAACCAGTAATTGCAAAAGAGCGATGTATTTTCTCTCAAAGCTTGGTGCGGACTTTGATATGGAAACTGCAAAATATAAGGCAGGTAAGTTGACTTCTGTATATTTTAGAGAGCAGATAGGGGGCTTTGCCTTACATCTTGTAGAAAAATAAGTAATGGTTTGAATATTTAATGGAAGCAGATTCTATTTGTTAGCATAAGTGAAATGGAGAAAGCCAGCAAATAGGCAATCACACCGATGGACGAGCATCGAAGGTGTTGCCTTTTTGTTGGCTTTTTGCAGAAAAGGAGAGGGAAAATGAAAAAATATGTCTATCTATTTTCAGAAGGTGACGCAAGCATGCGCAACCTGCTCGGCGGCAAGGGCGCAAACCTCGCGGAAATGACCAAACTAGGTCTTCCGGTTCCGCAGGGCTTTACCATCACAACCGA